>ENA-UOOM01000599-UOOM01000599.1-fermentation-metagenome-genome-assembly--contig:-NODE-599-length-40276-cov-6.261828_pt1 | contig 40276 bp, 39 predicted proteins | sample MGYA00245781_ERZ724031 | MGnify/ENA primary metagenome ERZ724031 (study PRJEB28704, sample SAMN03018317) | fermentation metagenome | biome: anthropogenic terrestrial biome; feature: soil; material... | reverse complement strand
AAGCAATTGGAATGGGAATTCAGCCAATATAGGAGATATAATGAATACATCGTATTTGAGAACATTTATTGAAGTTATAGATTTGAAAAATATTTCAAAGGCAGCAGAAAAGTTATTTATTACTCAGCCTGCTGTGTCAAAACAGCTTAAACTTTTAGAAAATGATTTTGGTGCAGAGTTATTCAGGAAAAACGGAAGAGAAATTTATCCCACAGAAGAAGGCAGAATATTATATAAGTATGCAAAAAGCGTATTAAGTGAAGAAAATAAAATTTATTCAATGCTTAAAAAAAACGACAGACTGACCGGAACACTGACTGTTTACACAAGCTCCGTGCCTGCGGATTACTATGTTCAGGAACTGATTTATGAATTTCATAAGCTGTATCCCGATATATCATATGTAATTAAAAAGGCAGATTCGGATATAGTTTTTAAAAATATTGAGGAAGGCTTCATTAGCTTTGGATTTACAGGAAGCACATACAAGAATAAAAAAATTGACAGCATTTGTATTGCGGAAGATGAAGTTGTTCTTATTGCTTCGGCAAATAGAAAAGAACTGATGAATGATATGAATAAATCTGTATTATTAAATCAGAAATTCATATTGAGGGAAAAAGGCTCGGCAACTCTTCAAATATTTGAAAAATATTTAAATAAGCATAAAATTAAACTAAGAGATTTAAATACAATTGTATCAGCCGAAGACAATGATATAATTAAAAAATTCATTTTAAACGACATGGGAATAGGAATACTTCCTTTGAAGGCGGTTGAAAATGAAATTAGTGAAGGTAAGTTGTTTGTTGTAAAATTAGATGACATTAACCTTAAAAGAAAGCTGTACTATGTATATCAAAACGACAGATATTTTTCCAATGTGGAAGTGAAATTCAAAGAATTCATGATTGATAGGTACGGGAACGAACCATTGGTTTAGAGACAGTCTCTAAAGGAATTCTATGAATTAGTAAAGGCCTGAAACAGGCCTTTATTTATTAACATTCATCGTCGCAGAATTCATTGAATAAAATTACTAATAGTAAGAAGAAGAATAGTAAACTTGATCCTCCGCCTCCTGCTCCGCCTACTCTATTTCTACCGAAACATCCCATATTTAACCTCCTTAAATTAATGTGTTTATGATATTATATGTCTGAAGGTTTATGCTGTTACAGTGATTAAATTTAAATTTTGTTCAAACGCTGATTAACTGTATTAAAATCAAGGTTTTGAAAAAAGGCGTCTATGTATGCACTTCTGTTTGTGCCGAAATCAATCATATAAGCGTGCTCATAGACATCCATAACTATTAAGGGCTCAGCATACAGCATTACACCGTCATCATGCGAATCCTGACCATAAATATAATAATCATTATTGTACCTGTCATAGCAAAATAAAACCCATCCTCTCATACTCATGCCGATACATTTGAATTTATCGCGAAAGCTATTGTATGAGCCGAAGGTATCAACAATTATTTTTTCAATGGGACCATAAATTCTTGTGTTATTTCCGGTTAAATTTTCGAAATAAAGCTCATGCAGCTTTACGGAATCAAAACAGAATGTTTTTGATTTTTGTGCTGATCTTATGGCACTGTAATTGGAATTGCATTCCGTATATATTTCTTCGTTTTGCAAATCATTGTTGACTTTGTTTATGCAGTTTATGTAATTTGTATATAATTTATAGTGCTCGCTCAGTTGAATGGGTGAAAAATATCTTACGTTGGAAAAGTTATAATTTCTTGGTTCAAGGGTTTTCATTTCATACCTCCATGATTATATTTCATTATATGTTCGGTAAATGAATATATGAGATGAAATTTTCCTTTACCCCCATACTTTTAGTTGATATAATAAAGTAAAAGCACACACCAATTTATCAATTCCTTACGTCACATAAATTGGGAAGCGCGGTTTCGTTCACAAATTTGCTAATTCGCTTTCGCTCATGCAAATCCGGAACTCATAGCGTTTGGCTTACCTGCAATTTCTTCCTCCCTATCAGTCGAAGGAATTGGGTCAATTCATAATCTGTGCTTGACTTCCCAGCCATTTTTCAGAAAAGCACTGAAAAATAGGGTTAGGGTATAAAGGAGATACCGATGAAAAAATTAATGATATTGGACGGCAACAGTTTGCTGTTCAGGGCATTTTACGCATTACCGCCGTTAAAAACAAGAAAAGGACAATATACAAATGCCGTATACGGATTTTTGAGCATGCTGTATAAGCTTATAGATACATATTCGCCCGAATATTTATGTGTTGCCTTTGATCCTGAAAAACCAACCTTCAGGCATCAGCAATACAAAGATTATAAAGCAACAAGGCAAAAAGCCCCAAATGAATTGGTTCAGCAGTTCCAGCTTATAAGGGATGTTCTTGATATACATAAAATTAAATGTGTAGAGGTAGAAGGTTTCGAAGCCGACGACTTGGCAGGCACCTTTGCTTGTGCCGCTAAGGAACAAGGAACAGATGTATACTTGGTTACCAGCGACAAGGACTATTTGCAGCTTATTGATGAAAATGTAAAAGTAATTTTAACTAAAAAAGGTGTTACAAACACAGCGGAAATGGATTTAAAATCCATGGAGGACGAATATGGACTGACTCCCGGGCAGTTTGTTGATTTAAAGGCTCTCATGGGGGATGCTTCCGACAATATACCCGGTGTTTCGGGAGTAGGCGAAAAAACCGCATTAAAACTTATGCAGGAATATAAAAGCTTGGACAATATTTATGAAAATATTGACAGCATTAAGGGAAAACTCAAAGAGAAACTGCAAACAGACAAAATGCAGGCATATATGAGTCAAACCTTAGCGCGGATTATAACAGACATACCAATTGAATTTAATATAGATGAATATAAAGTACAAAAACCGGACATGAAGAAGCTGTCGGAATTGTATGATGAGCTGGAGTTTCGTGTATTTAAGAAACGAATTGCAGAAGAAATACCTTCCGATGACCCGGGAGGACAGATATCCATGTTTGATGCCGACAGACCGGTTTCTCCTGTTAAATGCGATATTATATATGTTGGTGACGATAAAATTAATGATATGAACAATGCAATTACAAAGGGCAGAATTGCTTCCGTCAAGTTTTTATTAGACGGAGAAAGAGCGCTGAACAGCAATGCAATTGCTTTGGGTATTTCAGACGGAGAAAAAATTTACTATATAGATTTTGAAAAAACGGATGGAAACAAGATTCTTAACAATCTGAAAGACATATTTGAAAGCAGGGACATAGAAGTTTGGGGACATAATTTAAAAAATGAAATAATTTATTTGATGAAAAACAATATTCAAATAAATAATATTAAATTTGATTCTGAAATAGGAAAGTACCTGTTAAATCCTTCAGAAAGCTCATATTCAATCGATAAAATTGCATATGAATTTCTGAACACTGAAATTCCTTCCGAAAATCATATTCTTGGTACCGGAGTTAAAAGAAAAACATTTAAAGAGATTGAACTCGAAGAAAGAAAGAAATATATTTTTAACTATTTAAGCACTGTTAATAAAGCGCATAAACAAATAATTTCAGACATAAATGAACTTCAAATGACCTCACTGTATGAAAAAATAGAGCTTCCTTTGATTGAAGTTTTAGCATACATGGAATTTGTGGGCTTTAAAGTGGATTTAAACGTAATAGATAAACTGGGAGTTCATTTTCAGGAAAAGATTTCCGAGCTTGAAAAAACTATTTATGCTCTTGCGGGAGAAAGCTTTAACATTAATTCTCCGAAGCAGCTTTCGGTTATTTTATTTGATAAATTGGGTCTTCCCATAATCAAAAAAACCAAGACAGGTATTTCAACGGATATCGAGGTGCTTGAAAGATTAAGCTCAGAGCATGAAATAGTGGAGAAAATTATAGAATACAGGTCTGTGGTTAAATTAAACTCCACCTATGTTGAAGGATTAAAAAGTGCGGTGAACAAGGAGACAGGCAGGGTGCATTCTATTTTCAATCAAACAATCGCATCAACCGGAAGGATTTCAAGCACAGAGCCGAACCTTCAAAATATTCCAACCCGTACGGATGAAGGAAGAGAATTAAGGAAGGCATTTGTACCGGAAGATGGTTATATCCTTTGCGATGCCGACTATTCCCAGATTGAGCTTAGAGTATTATCCCATTTGGCAAATGAGCAAAATTTAATAGATGCCTTTGAGCATGACTTGGATATTCATGCGAAGACAGCATCTCAGGTTTTTCATGTGGAATTATCCCAGGTTACTCCTGAAATGAGAAGCAGAGCCAAGGCGGTTAATTTTGGAATTGTATACGGCATAAGTGATTACGGTCTTAGCAGAGATTTGAAAATTCCAAGAAAAGAATCAAAGAAATATATAGACAATTATATGGCATATTATTCAAATATTGAAAAGTATATGAAGGATATTGTGGAGCAAGGCAAAAAGGACGGATATGTAACAACATACTTCGGCAGGAGAAGATACATACCGGAGCTTTCATCACGTAATTTTAACATTCGCTCCTTTGGAGAAAGAATAGCCCTCAATACTCCGGTTCAAGGAACTGCTGCGGATATAATCAAGGCAGCCATGGTGGGAGTTTACAACAGATTAAAAAACAATAAAATGAAGTCAAGACTTATTCTTCAGGTTCATGACGAGCTTATCATTGAAGCCTACAAGGAGGAACTTGAAGAAGTAAAGGCAATGCTGAAAGAAGAAATGGAAAATGTTATTGTTGATTTCAAGGTTCGCCTAAAGTCTGACATTAGCACAGGCGGTAGCTGGTATGAAGCAAAATAAACATAGGGTCATTGTAATTACGGGAGGTATAGGAACCGGAAAATCCACAGCGGTTAATATTATTAAGGATATGGGATTTACGGTTCTTGATTCGGATAAAATTGTTCATGAAGGTTACAATATGGGAAGGTATTGAAAAGTCTTTGAATTCGGTAGTATTCCTCGACATACCTCTGATTTTGGAAACAAAAGATATGCACAAACCCGCATATGATGAAATATGGTTGATTTATGTTTCGGAGGAAACTCAAAGAAAAAGGCTGACGGACAGGGCATTAAGCGAAAACAAAAACCCGGAAGATGTTTTAAAAATAATAGATAAGCAAATACCTATCGAAGAAAAGGCGCTTATGGCGGATGAAGTTATAAACAATGAGGGCAGCAGGGATGAACTTAAGGAAAAAATCAAGAATCTTCTTGAAATAAAAGGTATAGGATGGTGAGTTATGGCAAGAAGAAAAAGAGTATACAGCAGAAGGCGAAGAATTAATTACAAGCGTATAGTACTTTTAGCTGCGGCAATTATTATTTTAGTGCTGCTAGTATCTAAAATATTTAAGAAAGACAGCTATATTTCTAAGATTGAAGATGTATTAAATTCAAAAATCACCCATATGGCGGGGACAATCAGCACTGTTTCGAAAATTGATGCCTCTGTATATGAAAATAACGGAATCAAGTATACAAACCGGCATGAAGGAATTAAAAAACGTGTGACTTTTGACGGAAACCTGCCCGATGATGCGGACAAGGCTGAGAAGGTTAAAATTCTTCTTGAGAGTCTGCCTAAATCCGAAAAAACTGAAGTTTTAGCTGAACTGCCGGCAAAGGATGACGGCTATTACTGGTTGGAAGCAGATATTGTAACAAAAAATAAGATTTTGCTCTTTAATAAAGAAAATGAATTCAATTTTGACATATACTGTGATAAAGAAGATAACACCGTATATGTTAAAGAAAAATATTTCGATGAATTCAGCAAAAAATATAATAAAACAAAATTCCAAGGCTACAAAGCCACCGATGAATTCATATCCGCCCTCGAAACCATCCTGAATTCCGGGAATTCCGGGGACGGACCTTTGAGTACCGCAGAATGAATTTTTGATAAATGATGTTCAGTCAGCTTTGGATTTAATGGCAGTCGTAAGATATGAAACGGATTGTGACCGTATAATAATTAATAAATCTGTTATATCTGAAGATTTTTTTGACTTAAGCACTAAATTAGCCGGTAATATATTGCAAAAATACATTAATTATCAAATGAAAATAGCTATTATTGGTGATTTCTCCGTTTATAAAAGCAAAAGCTTAAAAGATTTTATCTACGAATGCAATAATGGAAAGGATATATTTTTCCTGCCTGATGAAAATCAGGCAATTGAAAGGTTAAGCTCAGTATAAAGATTAAAAGGTGGCTATGGAGCAAATATGAAATTAATAAAACCTTAATAACGGAGGAATTATAGATTCCGAAGATATACATGACGGAGAAGTTTTTCAAAGATATTGGATTGCAATTTAATTAAAGAACATTATTACTCAAACGGAGAAAACATGAAAAAGTTACTTGAATTTATAAAGAGTGTTTTATCAAAATTCATAGTTTTGTTTATTGTAGCATTCTTAATATTTATCCTTATCAATCTATATGTTAAGTCATCGACAGAAAATCTGATTATTTCCAAAGATGAAGCGTTAAATGTAAATCCGGACTGCATAATAGTTCTTGGTGCAGGTGTGAGAAGCGACGGTTCTCCAAGTCCAATGCTGCAGGATAGATTAATAACGGGAATTGAATTATATGAAGAAGGCGTTTCAGACAGAATATTAATGAGCGGAGACCATACAAAAAAGGGATATGATGAAGTAAATATAATGAAAAGTTATGCCATAGACAGAGGAATACCGTCGGAGCATATATTCATGGACCATGCTGGAATATCTACCTATGACAGCATTTACAGAGCAAAGGAAATATTTCAGGCTGATAAAATAGTCATAGTAACACAGGAATATCATATTTACCGAGCCCTTCACATTGCTGAAAAATTAGGAGTAGAAGCCTATGGTGTTCCTGCGGATGTCAGAGTTTATGCGGGACAGGAGCTAAGAGAATTAAGAGAAAAAGCAGCAAGAGTGAAAGACTTCTTTAAGGCCTTCTTTAAGCCAAGCTCCAAAATAGGAGGAGAGGCGATACCTGTCAGCGGCAATGGCGACGTAACCAATGATTAATATAAGCTATTTCTTTATCTTATATAATCCCTGTTAAGTGAAAAATATGAATATGAAAGTTGAGTCAGCTGCTGTTCGACATATTATTAACGGCAGCTGATCTTTTTATTGCTGTCATAAATATAATAAATGGAAATTATACAAGTTTGTGTTATAATTATCTATAGAATAAGAGATTCGATTTAAAACTATTTCATTTATAAAAAAAGAATATTTGAGGAAGGAGACCAGCCATGAATAATTTAGTTTTGTATTATTCAAGAACAAGCAATACAGAAACTGTTGCAAAGGAAATCTCAAAATCAATAAATGGCGAACTTAAAAAAATTGAATTGAAAAAGGAAATAAGTTTTATGCGGGCTGCCTTTACAGCAGCATTGGGATTAAAGGCTAAAATTAAATCAATGAACTTCAATGTGAAAGATTACGACAATATATTTATCGGTACTCCGGTATGGGCGGGAAAAACTTCATCTCCAATCAATACATTTCTTAATGAAGCAAATTTAGAAGGAAAAAATGTATTTGTTTTCATCACTCAAGCGGATAACAAAACTCCGAACTCCGTATACGACTCAATTGAAAAACGTGTCAGTGCTAAAGGCGGCAAGGTAATAGACAATTTTTTCATTCAAACTGATATGAAAAAGCCATTAACGTCTATACAGGCAGAAGGGCCGGTACGGGATTGGATTAATAAGAATTTCGGTGACAGATCTTAATTCAATGGAGGTTATGATGAATGAAGTTATAAAATTATTAAAATCACACACATCAATAAGAAAATTTAATGAAATAAAAATAACAGATGAGCAAATAGAAAATATTATTGAATCAGCTATGCAAGGTGCAACCGCAGGAAATATGATGGCTTACAGCATTATTAAAATAAGGTCGAGAGACACACTTTCCAAGCTTGCAAAGAGCTGTGACAATCAGCCGTTTATAGAAGATGCGGATTTAGCATTATTGTTTATTGCAGATAACTATAAATGGCATAAATATTATAAGCAAAGAAATATTTCTGAAGCATTCCATGATTACAGCGGACCTTCCATAAGTGATTTCATGCTGGGAATTGAAGATGGAATGATTGCGGCTCAAAATGCGGTAATAGCAGCAGAAAGCTTAGGAATCGGAACCTGCTACATTGGAGATATAATGGAAAACTATGAATATCACAGGAAGCTTTTTAATCTTCCTAAATACACAATGCCCATAGCTTTAGTTGTAATGGGAAACTATGATTATAAGCCTAAAACAAGAGAAAGATTTGATAAATCACATGTAGTATTTGATGAGATTTATCCGACCATATCTGAAGAATTCATAAATAATATGTTTTCAAAAAAAGAAATAAATGATAATGATTTTGCTGTTAAATTTTATAAAAGAAAAATGGATGCTCCTTTTTTCAAAGAAATGATAAGAAGCATAAAGCTGTATATAAGCGAATGGATGGATTAATTTATGCCTGCAGAGCATAATAATTGCAATAACAAAAATTAATACCTATAGATTTAATGCTGAGTATTATTTTTATAAAAGAAAGGAGAGCCAATGGAAATCAAGAAAGTAGAAGTTGAAAAATATAACAAGCCTTCCGATGCTGAAATTAAGAAAAAGCTTACAAAGGAGCAATATAACGTAACGCAGAAAAATTACACGGAACCTCCATTTGAAAATGAATATTGGAGCAGTAAAGAAAAGGGAATATATGTAGACATAGTAACAGGTATGCCTCTATTTATATCTGCCGATAAATATGATTCAGGCTGCGGATGGCCTAGCTTTACAAAACCAATCGATAAAAATGTTATAGTTTATAAGAGAGATAAATCATTTGGAATGGAAAGAACAGAAGTAAGAAGCAGAAACAGCGATTCTCATTTAGGTCATGTGTTTAATGATGGCCCTGACGAAGAAGGAGGACTAAGATATTGTATTAACAGTGCATCTTTAAGGTTTATTCCACTGTCTGAGATGGAAAAGGAAGGTTATGGGGAATTTATAGAATTGATAAAATAAATAGATATACAATTATTAATAAATTGTATATCTATTTTTTCCATATTACAGCACTATGCAGATTTTGTTTGCAAAAATGATTTTATTGAATAAATTAATGCAGGTATAAAGATTAACTGTATAATGATTCCGGGGATACCCGTTATAATGGCACCTTTTATAAAAATTATCGGATTCATTCTTTGTATCATAAATAATTCTTATTGACACATCTGTATATTATAATATAGAATTTTGCTGTAGTATACAATAATAAGTTTAATAAATTCAAAAATTAAGTGCATGATTTAAAATTATTATAAAAAACGAAAATATGCAAGTTCATTTACTTGTAAATATTAGGTATCCATGCGCTATCTAAAACATATATTTACAATAAGATTATAACTCAGGAGGCGTTATGGATATATTATTTTTTTTGCTGTTTTTATTATGTGTTATTGCGTTGATTATAGGTCTTATAAATCCAAACTTAGTTATAAGATGGGGGAGCCCGTCTAAACGTAACAGAAAAAAAGTACTAAAGATTTATGTAACAGTACTGATATTACTTTATATTATATTTAGTTCATCAATAGATACTTTTGATAGTACTGAGGAGCTTCTCGAAGCTCCAAATAGCTTTGAAAGTAACCATGCTGGCAAAGATAATTTAGAGGTGCATTTTATAGATGTAGGTCAGGCTGATTCTATACTTATAACTACCGGCTCTGATGCTATGTTAATAGATGCAGGCGAAAACGAAGATGGAGACTTAGTTGTGGATTATATTAAATCCTTAGGTATCAGCGATTTGGATTATGTAATTGGAACACATCCTCATGAAGATCATATCGGAGGATTGGATGATGTTATTAATACATTTGATGTAGGTAAGGTTTTAATGCCTAAGAAAGAAAGTACTACTAAAACTTTTGAAGATGTGTTATTATCAATACAAAACAAAGGAATAAAAGTTACAACTCCAAAAGTTGGCGCAAAATATAATCTTGGTCAAGCTGAGTGGACAATATTAGCCCCCAGCCAGGAATATGAGGAAACCAACAATTCATCAATTGTAATTAGGCTAATATTTGGAGACAACTCATTTATGTTTACAGGTGATGCAGAAGAAAAATCAGAAAAAGAAATTTTAAAAACAGGAGACTTAAATTCTGATTTGCTAAAGGTAGGTCACCACGGAAGCATCAGTTCAACATCAATTGATTTTTTAAAGCAAGTAAACCCTACATATGCTGTTATAAGTGTAGGCAAAGATAATCGCTATGGACATCCTCATAAAGAAATAATTGAAAGATTAACAGAGCAAAATGTTGAAATACTGAGAACAGATGAATTAGGTACCATTATTTTAACTTCTGATGGCAATGATTTAAATTATGAAATAATTAAAAATTCAGAAAACGTATCTAACCAATAATAACTAAAGAGGTGTTAAGTTGAAGGTAATAATTGATAGATTCGAAGGAGACTATGCCGTAGTCGAAACAGAAGACAAAATTATGGTTAATTTACCTAAATCACTGATTCCCGGTGCAAAAGAAGGAGACGTTATAAGTATCTCAATTGATGAAGAAGAAACAAAGCAAAGAAAGGACAATATTAGTAAATTAATGGACGATTTGTGGCAGTAGGCATTTTATTCAGATACAAATAAAACAGTTATTAAAGAAAAATTAGATTATATAATTACTGGGAAAGACAATATTAGTCATCCCTGAGTGGAGAAGTATAATAGGTATTATTAAAGGAAATAACTAAAGAAAACTTTTGGGATGCCGTAAGTATCGAAGTAGCATCAGAGCAAACTGATTTTGTTACTTCAAATGCAGTTTCAATTGCTCAATCCAAGGTTCAGCCTGAATGCATTCCATTGGCAGTTTATGATGATAAAACAATGGTAGGATTTGTTATGTACTGCATTGATGAAGATGACGGCGAATATTGGATTTACAGAATTATGGTTGATAAGAATCATCAGTCTAAAGGATATGGCAAAAAAGCTTTGGATTTAAATTTAACGGTCAGGTTTTCGGCAGCGAACATATAATGATTTTAAATTATTAGGTGATAAATATGAGTAAGCTAAAATGCAATGTATGTCATCATCATTGCAGTCTAAGCGAAAATCAAACAGGGTTATGCAAAGCAAGGAGCAATAAGAATGGTAAAATTGTTCCTGTTAACTATGGAGAAATTACTAGTATAGCATTAGACCCTATTGAAAAGAAACCCCTTAATCGTTATTATCCGGGAAGCAATATTTTGTCTGTTGGAAGCTTTGGTTGTAACCTAAAATGTTCATTTTGTCAGAACTATGAAATTTCTACCGTTGGTAAAGGTGAACTAAAAACCCAGCACGCAACTCCCGAAGAATTAGTACAAATTGCATTAGACTTAATACCTCGAGGCAATATAGGCATAGCTTATACCTACAATGAACCATTGGTTGGCTATGAATTTGTAAGGGATTGTGCTGTTTTGGCAAAAAAGAATAAATTTAAAAATGTAGTAGTGACTAACGGTTGCTTTAACGAAGAAGTATTAGATGAATTAGCTCCATACATAGACGCTTTCAATATTGACCTTAAAGGTTTTAGTGATAAGTTTTATAAAAATATAGGTGGAGATTTTGAATTAGTTAAAAATTTTATCACAAAAGTTCATAAAAATGCCCATATAGAAATAACCACACTAATAATTCCAGATGAAAATGACAGCGAAGAAGAAATAATTAATTTATCCGAATTTATAGCTTCCATTGATAAAGAAATACCCCTGCACATATCTCGCTTTTTTCCTCGTTATGAAATGAAAGAGAAAAAACCAACAGAAGTAAAAAAGGTGTATGAGATTGCAAATGTAGCAAGAAGAAAGCTAAAATATGTTTATGAAGGCAATTGTTAATAATAAAAGGCATTTCTTAATGAATGCCTTTTTAACTGCTATAAAACTGACCATTCAGGTTGCCCGCACGGAGTGTATTTGCTTTTTAATTGCAAATAAGTTATTATCATAAAATAAACTTATTCAATTTCAAGAATATAACAACTTGTAAGACAATAATATGGAGGCATATGATGAGTACAATATTAGTTGTTGAAGATGAAGACATTTTACGAGAAGTGATAATAGATTATCTAATTGAAGATGGATATCAGGTATTAGAGGCTGCAGATGGGGAAAAAGCTTTAGAGCTGTTTCAATCAAATTCAGTTGATTTAGTCATATTAGATATTGTTCTGCCAAAGATTGACGGTTGGTCAGTATGCCGAAGAATACGGAAAAATTCCAGCATACCTATAATCATATTAACCGCTCGTTCAGATGAAGATGACTCTCTTTTAGGATATGAGCTGGGAGCTGATGATTATCTGATTAAACCATATAGTCCCCGTGTTTTAATGGCAAAAGTGAAACGGTTTCTTGAAAAATACACGAACACTGCGGCAGACGGAATGCAAATATCACTATGTGACATAGTCATACATATGGGGTCAAGACTTGTTACTGTGGATGGCAGTGTAATTAACCTTACTCATACGGAATTTGAAATTCTAAGCTATCTGATGCAGAATAAAGGTATTGTAATTACTAGAGAGCAGCTAATTACCAAGATATGGGGCTATGATTTTTATGGCGATGAAAAAACAATAAACAGCCATATCAGAAACCTTCGTGCTAAGTTAGGAAGAAAAGGAAGCTGTATAGTAACAGTTATCCGTACAGGATATAAATTTGAAGAGGAACAGATATGAAGAAAAGTATCGTTTTTAAATGGTTTATGCTGACGGCTATGCTATTTTCCGTTATGTTCTTATTAATTGGAATCGTGCAGAATTACTTTTTTGAGAAGTATTATGTTAAAGAAAAGGCTGATGCTCTCAAAACATATATGAATGAGTACGAGGATATGTCGGCTAAAAAGGGAACAGAAGCAGCATCAAGCGAATTTTATAAGAACAGAAACGTCTGGATTACAAAATTAGATGAATACGGCAGCATAAGTGATGTTGAAAATTACTATTTAGAAGTTAAACTAAAAAATGGTTCTCAGAGTGCGCTGCGAATACCGATGTACTCCCTTGAAGAAGGAGCATATACTTCAGGTATACCCTCGTTTTTAAAAGTCGGCGATGAGGTAGCTATTGACACAGTAAACAAGGATGATAAAATTATACCTTATCAAATTATGAATCGCCGTGCTGGTGTCATCAATATGGATATTGCAAGCAAGGTGAATGGTCCAAATGCCGATAAGGCATACAGTCACCTTGAGATAGGTTTCTACAAGGGAACGGTAACGAAAATTGTATTTCCGGATAAAGCAGAGGATATTACCTTTCCTTACAATGACAAATTTTTTTTGAAGCAGATAAAAAAGTTTCAAATCGGCTTATTAGCTGATGGTTCAAAGCCTTTGCAGCAGGCTGAAAAACTCAGCACAACGGCGAACTTTGTGGAATACACGATAATTATTAAACCAGTCGTCGAAAACGGAGAACTAAGATATATTTTTGCCATGACTTCTCTTCAACCTGTAGGTGAAGCGATTTGGGTGATGAGGCAATTCTACCCGTATTTTGGGGTATTTGCTATATTGTGCGTTATTCTATTGGCATTCATTTTTTCCAGGTGGCTGGCGAGACCACTGATATCCATCAATCAGATAACAGGGAAAATAGCAGACATGGATTTTTCGGAAAAGCTACCGGTACATTCGGAAGATGAAATCGGCCAGTTGTCTAAAAATATCAATTACCTGTCTAACAGGATTGAAGCTTATATTGGTCAGCTGCAGCAGGATCTTGACAAAGAGAAGAAGTTAGAAAATACACGAAAGGAGTTTATTGCAGGGGTATCACACGAACTAAAGACTCCGCTTGCTGTAATGAAAAGTTGTCTGTCAATTTTAAGAGACGGAATCGCAGCTGAAAAAAAAGAGCATTATTTTCAGGCTATGGAGGATGAGATACAGAGGATGGATTTGCTGGTAGTAAACATGCTGGATTTAGCTAAGTTTGAATCCGGAACCTATAAACCTGAAATGTTACCTTTTGAAATTGATAAAGTGATTACTGAGGTGTGCAAGTCGCTAACTGAACAAATACAAGAGAATAACCTGTCTCTTACACTAAGGCTTTGTCCTCAATTAGTAGTGGGACATAAAGGTCTAATCAGCCGTGTTATTACCAATTTTCTTAGTAACGCAATCAAACATACGGAGAAAGGACAAGAAATCATAATTACTGTAAAAGACAATGGCCAGACAGCTGAAATCAGCGTAGAAAATCAAGGCAACATGATTTTAGAGGAAGATATAAAAAAGATATGGGACCAATTCTACCGCACTGAAGCACGAACATCTAAAGCAGGTACCGGACTTGGACTTTCCATATCTAAGGAAATACTAAGGCTACATCATGCGGATTATGGTGTGGAAAATACAAAAGATGGAGTCCGTTTTTTCTTTTCACTAACGGTTTACCATAAGCAATAAATAATTTAATATCTATCAATCAAACAGCTATGAAGGAAACTTTGTGGCTGTTTTTTTATAAAAAAATATCTAAACTTTATCTCATCTGCATCTGTTCTGCATTTTGCTGCTGTAATATATGGAAATGTTAAATGGGATCTGTATATGAGAATCACTAAATTTATAGAATTAAAGAGGTTAAAAATGAACAAAAGAATAAAAAAAAGAATGATATTTAGAAGAAGAATGATATTTATTGGAATTATTTTATTGTTGATATTATTTGTTTCAATATGGAATAACAGCAAACAAGATGATAATAAAAATGTTGATACAACAGAAGAAGCATTTACAGAAGAAACCTATAAAGTTGTAATTGATCCGGGTCATGGTGGAAAAGATGTGGGTGCAACAGGAGCAAGTGGTTTATATGAAAAGGACTTCACTTTGAACTTGTCAAAAAAAATAAAAGAGATCTTAGAAAAAGAACAAAAAATACAAGTTTATATGATTAGAGAAGATGATACTTTTATTTCGACTAAAGATAAATATAGACCGAAATTTGCAAATGAATTAGATGCAGATTTATATATATCAATCCATGGAAACACATTTGAAGATTCAGAAGTATCAGGTACAGAAACATATTATTATCATGAGAAGTTTAAATTATTTGCAGAAATTATGCATAAACATGTAGCTAATTCTACAGGCTTTAACGACCGAGGGGTCAGGGTTAAGGATCTATTTGTAGTGAGAGATACAGATATGCCATCGGTTTTGTTAGAGATTGGATATCTAACTAACCCTCAAGAAGAACAGAAAATGCTTAATGATGAGCTTCAATATTCTGTAGCAGAAGCCATAGGTGATGGGGTTACGGAATATTTAAAAATAATGAGATAGAAACATTAATTGCAGAAAAACATTATTAAAAAGCATGCTCTCTTCCTCTTTCAATGGAAGAGAGCGTAAGCTTTAAATTATTTACCTAATACATATGAAGTGCCTTTTTAACTACTATAAATCTGACCATGCAGGTCTTTTTAGAAGCTCCTTGTTTTTGCCAATACTTTTGGCAGGAAACCCTTCCAATATTTCATTGTCATCAAAAACACTTCTTTGTTTAATTAAGGTGCCTGATTTAACCAAAGTGTTTTTGCCTAATTTGCTGTAATCACATACTATTGCCCCTGACTCTATTATACTGTTTGAACCGATTGTTGTACCATGAATAATGCAGCCGGGTCCAATTATTACATCATCCTCTATAATCAACTCATTGTCAGGCAACAAATGCAGCACTGTGTTTTCAAGAATTTTAACATTATTTCCAATTTTTATGGGTCCATGAGAGTTACCGATTATTTTTACCCCTGATGCAATAACCGAGTTTTTTCCTACTATAACATCACCAGTAATTTCTGCAGTATCATATAAAAATGCGGATTCTTTGATTTCAGGATATTTAGCGCCGTAATTGTATAGCTTTCCCAACTTTTCATCCTCCTTCGGATTGTTTTCTATAATATTTTCTACATATTCACCCAATGATATGTCATTGTTTCTCATGCGCAATATCATGTTTTCATCATCTAAGGTTAGTTTTCTGATTATTCTTCCAGGCCTTCCAACAACCACAGAGCTGTCAGGTATAATTGAGCCTTCAGGAATTATTGTGCCCTCTCCAAAGATGCACATATTACCTATACGGCAGCCGGGTAGCATAATAACGCCGTTTCCTATTTCGCATAGATTTCCTATTTCAGCTCCAACGGCAATACATTTATGTCCAAAAACAGTTTTGCTCCCAACTTTCAAAGGATGAGCCGAAGTACCTAATAAAACGGAATTTTCCAATACCATTGTTGAACTTCCTATTATAAGTGAATCATCAACAGAACGCAGCACAGAGCCCTGTGCTACGTATACATTGTTTCCAAGTCTTATTTTACCTATTAATCTTGCTGAATCATCAATTTTTATATGTGACATTAAGCACCGCCTTACAATTATATTTAATTACTACTACCCATAGATAACACGCCTTAACCTACATGATTTAGATGAATAACTAAAAACACCAAAGAAATAATGCCGATTAATCTGTGAATATTGAATATCTTTGGTTTTTTCATTTTCTTCCCATAAATTCCTATAATAACTTGTATTAATACCCAGAGCCAAAGAATATATCCTGAATGAAGTCTTATTGTACCAAGAGCCATATATCCATGAGTAAATGCAGTTATTAATAAAATAAACCCAAAATACATATGATATTTCGAAAAAAATGTTATGTACTTTTTTAATATTTTACTTTTATTCTTAAATAAATGCTTATTAATCCTCCTAAATATAAATGGAGATAACAATAACACTAACAAGAATACATTAATATAACCTAAAAACCTAACCATATACCCCTCCTTATTCAATTAGCTTTCCAACAATGGGAAGACCTTTTAACTTTGAAACACCATGAGGAGAAATATTTTTAATTTCATTAGTCAAATCCTTACCAGCCTCAAATCCATTATGGGTTCCGCCCCTCCATTGAGCAATACTTGTAACATCATATACGATCCCATCCACTGCAATATAAGCGGGTGTTCCATCTTTTCCTGTATAATCTGACAACTCTTCTATTGTAAAAGTCTTTTCCGGCAAGTCATTTGCATTGTTAGCTTCACTACTGCAGCTGACTAATATAACCAAAAGTAAAACTAAACTTATTATCCATATTTTTTTCATAACATCACACTCCTTTACACACTTATACCCCGTCACTTATGATTAAATCAAAAAAACTTACTATAAGCTGAGAATGTTTATATTACTACTTTGCATTTACAAATTTGACTACATATAGTATTATAATATTAAAATTATCAAATAAAAAATGAGTTTGTATATATCGATGCATTGTTAGATTGCAGAAAGGATTACAAATGATTATTATAACATTCTAGGACAGGTCTTAATATTTAGGTTCTATACGATTTAATAAAATTTTAGGGGAGAATATAAATAATAAACATTAGTGTCACACCAATGTTAGATAGGGTATAGGAGTGAATAATATATGAATTTAAATATAAAAGAATTTTCTAAAATTATGGGTCTTAGTGTTGATACCTTACGCTATTACGAAAAATGCGGGTTAATATCACCAAAAAGAAACAAAAATAACAAATATAGAGAGTATACTGAGTATGAAGGGATAGATGTTTTAAGAGCAAAGCAATACAATAGTTTTGGTATTTCGTTAGGGGATACTATAACAATTCTTAATAAAGAAAATACTATTGAGCAACAGTACGAATGGCTTAATTTAAGGGAAAGGGAAGTAGACTCAAAGTTAAACGAACTAATATTATTAAAGAATAGAATTCATGATTTAAGAAGAACTTTATCATATGGAATGCGAACATTAAACTCTCCAATGATAGATTTTTTGCCAGCTACATATCATTTAGCATTTGACGATGAAAGTATTAGTAATATAGTTTTTGGAAAGGTTTCAAAAGAGTGGGTGAAATATATTTCGCTTGCTAATATAATTGTTTTTCTACCTTATAATATACAAAAACAAGATGTTGATGATGGAATTCTAAAAACATACTTAGGATTAGGGATTTTTAAAAGGGATATGGAATTATTGGATAGCGAAAAACTTATCAATAAGAGTATTGTAAAAGAATTACATGAGGGTAAAGGCTTATTTATGAGATTAGTAGTTGACGATGTATTTTTATTGAAACGAAGCAATCTTGAGCCTTTATTCACATATATAAAAAATGAAGGTTACAAAATAATTGAAGACTTATCAATAATAATTCATGATTTACATATTGAAGATGGACAAACGAAATATAGTATATCTGTTAGAGCTAAAATTGAAAAGCGCGCTTGACATTAGTTTAACACAAAGGTGTATAATTTACTTAAGCATTGTTAAAAAGTTTAATTAATGGAGGCGTAAGAAATGAAATTAGAACTTAAGCAAACGGTTGCATTGGTGTTATGTTTAATTTTGATTTTCAGTATAACTGCATGTACAAGCGAAATATCAACACCAGAAGAGCCTGAAGTAGCAGAAGAAACAGAAGAAACTGTTGAAGATAGTAAATATACTTCCGGAAGCTATTCTGCATCATCAAATGGTTTTGGGGGTGATGTGACAGTTGTAATTGAAGTAGATGCTGATAAAATAATATCAGTCAAAGCTACTGGCGAACATGAAACATCAGGTATTGGCAGTTTAGCTGTTGATAAATTGCCGGATGAAATATTAAAAGCTCAAAGTGCTGAAATAGACGGTGTAACAGGTGCAACAATGAGCAGTAATGCAATTAAATCAGCAGCAGCAGATGCTATTGCTAAGGCATCAGGTACATCATTATCAGCAGAAGTTAAAATGAAGCCTGGTTCATATACAGCATCTGCATGGGGATTTAATCCTATAGGCCAAATGACAATTACTGTAACAGTGGATGAAACAAGCATAAAAAATATAGAAATAACTGATCGTGGTCCTGATGATTTACCTATGGTTCAAACGGTTATAGATTTGATGATACCGCGTATTCTTGAATCACAGTCATTGTCTGTAGATGCAATTACAGGTGCTACAGCATCAAGTAATGCAGTAAAAGTAGCAGCAACTGAGGCTATAACAGAAGCACTTTTAGCTGGCGGATCAAATACAACAGCAATTAAAAACTTCGAAAATGCCATTGAGAAAAAGACAATTGAAGAGACAATAGATGTAGATGTATTAGTTGTTGGTATGGGTGGTTCAGGTTGCTCTGCTGCTACAAGTGTAGCTGAGCATATGTATGCTAATGACCCAAATAATGTAAGCGTATTGGCTATAGATAAAGCAGGTAAGTTTGGTGGCACATCTTCTGTTTGTGGTGAGCCAATGGGAATCAATGCGCCAAAATATAAGGCTGAATTCAATAATGGTGAAGACTATATGGACAAATCTGCATTACGTGAAGCGTGGCTTGAGTATACTGAGGGCGATGCAAAAACAGAACTTGTAGATATTATGCTTGACAATTCTGGTGACACTATTGACTGGTTATATTATGACCATGGTTTTCTATTAAATAATCCATTGGCGGGATTTACTGCGACTGATGTTTACAAAGTTAAATACCAATATGTTTATAATGGAAATGTTGAAGAGGGACGTGATTACGGAGTAGATGAAATAAAACCTGTTCATGAGATGGTTGACGACTATTTCAAAACTATGATATCTAATTATGAAAAATTAGGCGGAAAATATATGCTTGAAACAGAGGCTTATGAATTATTATATGATGAAGCTTCTAATGAAATAAAAGGTGTTAAAGCACGCAAGTATGATGGAACTGAATATACAATTAATGCTAAAGCTGTTATATTAGCAACAGGAGGATTTGCCGGTAATGGTGAAATGGAAGAAAAGTATCTGAGCAATGAGTACGATCCTCTTAAAGGTGCTTGGAATTTAATAGGTATGACACAAAACGATGGTAAAATGATACAATCAGCTATTGATTTAGGAGCTGGAACTTATAATATCGATATGAGTCCTATGGTTCATTTTGCTGTGACTCCTCAAATTATACGTGGAGTATATCCAGTTAACCAAAGAGATGGAATAAGTTGGTGGTATGGATGGCAGAATACCTGGTCACTTAACGATGTACCAATCAGTATGGTTCTATCAAAAGAGGTACCATGGATTAATGCTGAAGGCAACAGATTTGTAAATGAAACTAAAATGTTTTCATGGTGGATGGCAGGACCTTCATATTTTAGTATTTGGTCTCAAAACAGAGTTGATGATGTTAAAGAAAATGGATTTCCAGCATTATATTCAACGAATGCACAAGGACAAGGTGGAGTACCTGCCAATATGCCAATACCGGAAATTTATGATATTATAGATATTGCAATGGAGGCAGGTTATATACATAAGGCAGATACATTAGAAGAACTCGCAGAAATCATTGGAGTATCAGCTGAAAATTTAGTTAAGACTGTAGAAAACTATGATGCTGCTTGTAAAGCTGGAGTTGACGAAGAATTTGGGAAACCAGCAGAACAGCTTGTAGCAATAGGCGAAGGACCGTATTATGCAGTAGAAGGTCGTTCTGCTTGCTTTAGCACTTGTGGCGCATTGGATATCGATACAAACTTTAATGTGCTAAAGGAAGATGGTAATACTCCGATAAATGGTCTATATGCAGTAGGTAATGATAGTATGGGAGTGCTTTATTCAAATAAAAAACCTTATGTAACATATGGCGGAGCTGCATTAGGTTGGGCATACACATCAGGACGCTTGGTTGGAGAAAGCTGCACAAATTATGTATCAGGAAAATAAGAACGAATCTTTTAAGTTTTGCAAGGATTAAAGAGACAAAATAATAGAAAAAAGTATATATGACTCCTTCTTGGTTTAAATCAAATTAAGCTAATAAGGAGTTATTCTTTATTTAAGTTATCACATCCAATTAACTGTTATAATCTTATGTTAAGTTCAAATATATGTGGTGTAATAAGGTAAATAACTTATAGGCAGGTAAACATGAGAACGTATGATAATGTGGATAAAAGAGAATAGACAGCATAATATTTCATTATTAGAAAAGACGCATAAAAATGATAAGCCATTTGAAAATTTTTTGCAGGTAGAGTAAAGGAATCACAAAAAGAATTATGAGACTGTTGTATATAGAAATACCAAAGCTAATCATTGAAACTTTAATCTATCAATACCCTTAAAGTTATTTTTAATTTTCTCCCATTTTTCTATAAATTCTTTGTTGTTAAATTGTCCGGCAATTATTATGTAAATAGTGGCATTTTCCCATTTTTGGAGGAAATGATTTATCGTTTCAATCATATCTCTAACGAATTTTTCTCTTTTTATATGATCAAGGTTTTTCATTCTTGAAGCCATTACATTAGGAAATTTTTTCTCTTGTATCCCATCCTCGGAAGGTAAATTAAAAATTAAATATTTCTCTGCATTAGAGGGTTGATATTTAGCATTCTTAAATGATACGTTGCATTTGATTTTATAGTGATTATCCATTAATAACTAATATATGTCCCTTTCTTAAATTTTATTGTTTTGCTTATAGTTTTGACGACTTTTAGAAATATATTATAAATCTTTTAATGATTGTATCAGATAGTGTAGAATAACAATTTGAGGATATAATATTGAATGTTACAATTATTTATGTAATTCAAATAATTACTGTTACTTAATAATAAAAAACATGAAATATAAGGAGACTCTACGAATGTATACAACAACAGAAGTAATTGAGGATATAATAGCTCAAAGATTTGATGAGGGTGGAACTTTGATTGAAGAAGTTACTATACCTAAAGGAACAAAAATTACAATTTTAGATATGGGAGATTGCGCTCAAATAATATCTCCAGATAAATATAAGGGGTTAACATTTACAGATGGGTACGATGTGTAACATTTTAAGGGACGGAAATGCCCGTCCCCCGAATTGGTTACATCAGTATAAAAAAGTCATCCATACCATCACTAACTTTTTCTTTAAATAATTCTTTCTTGCATTTTTCCAAAAGCTCTTTAGCTTCAGAAGTGTATGATTTGTCGAAGCATTCTATGGCTTTTTCATACATGTTTTTATTTATGTAAAATTTGCCTGCATCAACCTCATCAGATATACCTATGTCCCTTTGTTTAAGGAGTGCCTTTTCAAACTGTTCTATGTCATCACATTGTTTTGAACGACTGTATATTCTTGATAATACGGCATTCTTTTTCTCATCAGAGGGATATTTGCTGTAAGCCTCCCAATAATCTTCAAAACCTTCATCATTCTTATAAAGTTTAAATAAGCCAACGGCTCTGTTGTTATAGGCAGCAGGAATATCATTGCTATCAGGATTTTTATCAATAAATTCAGTATATGCATTAACAGATTCATAAAAAATGTCTAATTCGAATAATGAATAAGCATAGCTGAACCAGTAGGGACCTAAAAGTCCCACTTTTTTAAATTTTTTAAATCCTTCAGCTGCTTCTTGATAATTCTTTTCTGCATATGATTTTACTGCCTTTTCCAATGCTTCATATGCACTTATTCTATCTTCAATAAACTTAAATTTATTTTTGTTTACTTGATCATATAATGACCATGCCTTGGAATAATCTTCATAAGCTTTTTTATATAACTTATTGTCCCAATATATATTGCCTCTGTTATGATATGCTGCAGAAGCAGTTGCAGGATTTATAGCTATATACTTTGAATATGCTTTTGAAGCTTCTTCGGATTTATTTAATTCATTTAAGCTGAATCCATATTCAAACCAGTTATTACCTAAATCATATCCATTTGAAATGGTCTTTTCATATAATTCAACTGCATTTTTATAATCTTTATTGCTGTAATATCTTTTGGCTGTTTCAAGCATGCTGATGGATTCTCTGTTTTTAATTATTTTTCTGAGTTTTTCGGAATCACTGTAGCCAAGCTTAATTGCCATTTTGTAATCTTCTGTTGATTTAGTGATTTCATTTATCTTAGAATAATCCACACCTCTGTTATTGTATACAGTGGCTAAATCCGAATTGTTAGGAAACCTTAATATATATGTTGTCCATTCTTTAACTGCTTCAAGGTGCTGTTTAATTTCACCCAATGAATATGCCAGTCTGAACTGCTCGGATGCATTAAGGGAAAATCCCTTAGCTCTTTTATTTATATAATTACCTACAGTTTTTCTAAAATCTTTGCTTTCATAATCGCGATTAAAATCTGTTACATTACCATATTCATCTACATCATAGTCTATGAAAGGACGCCTTATAACCTCTTGGGGAGGCTGGTAGTAAACAGGCTTTTGCGTCTGATATACAGGCTTACGAGGCTGCAGTTGGGGTTGAGGTTTAGGTTTTGGCTGTGAAACTCTTTTCGGCTTTGGTGGTTTAAAATAACGGCCTGACTTCATATCTCTTATTACTCTTTGGGCATCCGGATGAAAATCTTCAATATCATAATCATTATCTAAATCCCACACATCAGTTTTATTTTTGCCTGTGTATAAAGCAAACAATTGTTGGCTGTCTTTTGTTTCTGCATGTCCACAGTCAACACATATAAACCCGCAAATTCGAGAGCCGTTTTTGTTTTCATAAGGCTCATAAACCATTGCATAATCTCCGCCGCACTTAGGACAAAGCCTTTTATCTATGTATAAATAATTTTCTCTATCATCATTCCAACTCATATACACATCTCCAACCTAAAAACTATCATCTGTTGTTATTATTCTAAAATGAACAACTAAGTTTCCGTCCAAGTCATAATATGCAACCCTGCCCATTTTAACAACACGCAAATAGTACTCATAGGAGTTAATATATTTTATACTGTTTTCACAGTCAGAATCTTTAATATCAGAGCCTGCTATCATATCAATTCTTTCATATTCACAAGGTACCACATAATCAACCTTATATTCAGTTAATGAAACTACACCCTTCTTGCCAAAGTAATTTAATATTATATAATTAGGATCCAAAATTTCAATCGATGAATATTTTAATGGAATTACGATTTCTGCCTTTTTATTAATAACACCAACTAACCCGTCTTTTTTTAAGATTATATAATCGTTGGTTGTTTCTAATAAAATTCCTGCTTCCTTAATAATACTATCTTCAATGACAACCAATTTATCATTGTCAGCCCCAACATATTTGCTTTCATTACTAAATATTATTTTATATTCTTTTTCAATTTCGTTTTTATTAATAACTAAATATCTGTTGTTTGAATAATTATCCTTAACAACAATATGCAGTTTATTGTTAATACTATTTACATAGGACACTGGAGCATTTTTTATTTGTATATTTATAGTATATTTTACGCCGTCTTTTCCCACAATGTCTAAATAATATTTTTGTGAACTGAAAATATTATCATCTTCTTCAGAATAATAGCATAACAATACATAACCATTTTTAGTTTTGTATTTTATAATTTTTGTATATTTTGCATCTGCAATCTTTTTAACTTCTTTGGTATTTGTATTATAATAATAAATATTATATAACTTAACATTACCGGATTTGCAGCATATTATCAGGCTGCCGTATACAGCTACATTGTTTTCATAAAACCAGGAATTAATATCAAAAGGATTGCCGGGTAGGACAAATTTATTGTGAATATTATAAAATTCATTATCCTTGTAAAGAGCAATATTATCACCTAAAATTATATCATCTGAAATCTGATTGCTCTCAAAATCATCAATTAAGTTTGTTGTTGTTGCATTGCCATTTTCTTTATTTTTCTCAGTGCCGAAAGCTGTTTCGAATTCATCATCTGATAAATAATCATTAGTGCTGTCTTTTTCTTTGATAACTAAAGAATCTTTGTCAAACATGAAATATTTATTTGTTTTGTCAACAAAATCCTCATCATCAAACATCCAATAAAAATCTTCATATGTATCAGTTATATCAATGTAATTAACTTTCTGTTTTTCAGATTCATAAAAGCTTTGATATTCTATATTAGCCAAATATTTTTTGTCATAATTAAATAAAGTTAGCTCAATACTTGAAAGGTTTATTTTGTGAATTTTAATATCAATAAAATTCATAGGTATCAGGAAATTTCCTCTATCGTTGTAAATACCGCAGCATCCTGAATTAAATACCTTAAATAAATAAGTACCATAGTGCTCATAGAGTGGTTTAATTCTATCATATTCAAAATTTAAAATTAGATTTTCCCTATTAAACAACCCGTATTTTTTAACACCGTAAATATTTTGGTAGTTGCTGCAAATATATAAATTATTTATCTTTTTTTCAATTTCATATTCATTTTTAGGTTCTAATTCTTTATCTTCATACAAAATACTGCCATTAAACATATTTTCCAAGGAAGGAATATTATAAATCATATACTTGTTTTCAAATGCAATATGACAATTATTATCAGTATAAAATAATGATACATCTTGTCCATTAAAAGATTTGATTACTCCTATATTTTCATCGATTATATCTGTATCGAAATTATTTGTTGCAACAAACCCTCTGTCTAAGTGTATTATGGAAGAATACTTACACTCAGCAAGGGGCAAAATCTCCCATGTTGTTTCATTATCTTCAGCATTTTCCACTTTATTAAATTTAATCAATCCAAAATTTCCATCAAAACCATATTCAAATATATTGCCGGAAGCTTTATAACTAATTGAATCAAATTCACTTATAACTTTACTGTCATCATCTTCTTCATATTGTTTAACTGAGAAGTATTCTTTGTTTATAAGATTATAAATTTTCCATTTATCTTTTTTATAAAATATATGATTTAAATCTATCTCATCAAAATCATTAATATAATAATAGGTTTTAATTATTTCTTCATCTTCATTTAATTGAGGGGCATCACATTCTGCTGAAAAAATAACATTTCCATCCCTGTCAGTAATACTTAATTTTCCTGTTTTCAAATCATAATCTAATATTTTTTCAACAACATTATCTCCTTCATCATAATCATAAACAGTGAATTCTTGATGCAATTCATCTTTTAAAATATCATTTTCTGCATTTTCAACAATCTCCTCATCAGAGACAACGGGCTCTCCGCAAAAAGGACAGAATTTTGCTTCTTCAAATAATTCTTTACCACACTTGCTGCAATTCATATTTTCCTCCATAAGCCATTTTGATATTGTTAACGTTTCTATGAATGTTATTAAAATCTAATTAATTTTAGTTTAATATATATATTTACATATTTCAACAAAAATCTACAAATTAAGAAATTCTGGAATGAATTGCATACTTTTAACATTAGGACATACAAGCTTATATAAATTTCATTATAGTTGTTGTATATAGGAAAAAATTTGTTATAATTAATATGGGAATTTCAAAATATTGGCATTTAAAAATTGAGGGGAAAATGAAAAATTTAGTTGTTTATTATTCAAAAAGTGGCAATACAGAAACTGTAGCAAAAGAAATATCAAATGTAGTAAATGGTGATATCAAAAAAATTGAACTTAAAAAGGAAATTGGCTTTATGGGAGCTGCCTTTTCAGCTTTTTTTAAGCTAAAGAGTAAAATCAAATCAATGAATTTAAATTTGATGGATTATGACAATATATTTATTGGAACTCCTGTTTGGGCAGGAAAAACTTCTTCTCCAATCAATACATTTCTTAGTGAAGCAAAATTAACAGGAAAGAATGTATTTGTTTTTATTACTCAGGCCGATGAAAAGACTCCAAGTTTAGTATATGAGTCTATTGCAACACGTGTTGAAGCAAAAGGAGGAAAAGTAATAGACAGTTTCTTTTTACAAACAGATATGAAAAATCCCCTTACATCTGAAGAAGCAAGGGAACCTGTTGCAGAGTGGATTAATCGAAATAGTCGGGAGATGAAAATTTTTTGAAATCATGATATTATGAGAATATTACATGAAAGGTAATTATACGATGATGGAATTTAACAAAGAAGAATTGGAAAAGGCTATATTTTTACTATCTTCTACCATTAATAAATGCGAAAAAATGCAGCTTAAATTCTTGGAGGGAACATCTCAACATTCGCTCTTAAAAAACAGAATTAAAGCACTCAGTATTTCAAAAGTGCTACTTACTGGTAATAAAACAAGAAGTTATACAAGTGATGAATTGAGAGAGGCACTACCTCCTGTGGTTTCAATTATAAATAAAACTACAAAAGCACAGAGTAAATATGAAAAAGGAAGTTCACAATTCAATCGTTTCGAACCCATAATCCAAGCTATGCTCATTTCTAAAGCATTTATTGAGGAACAAATAAAAATTGACTCGACATTGTGATAATAAAAGGAGGCCGTCATGATTTATTTAACTTCTATTACATTTCCAAGTGAGGATAGTGAAATAAATTTTATCTGGGGGATTCAGAGAAAATGCTATGACTCGTTTTATCCATTTAAAGTACTGTCGGCAAGGGGACTTAATAAAATTGATTTTGAACCTGTTACTATTTTATATGGAGGAAACGGTTCAGGCAAATCAACCGCACTTAATATAATAGCAGAAAAAACAAAAATTAATCGTGATTCTATTTTTAATAAGTCAAATTTCTATCTTGACTACATAAATATGTGTAAAATAGATATCCAAAGTAATATTCCTGAAAACAGCAGAATTATAACAAGTGACGATGTTTTTGATTATATGTTGAATGTGAGAAGCTTAAATGAAGGGATTGACCAAAAAAGGGAAAATATTTTTGAAGAATATTTGGATGCAAAGTATTCTCAATTTCAATTAAAATCAATTGCTGATTATGATGAATTAAAAAAAGTAAATAATGCTCGAAGTAAGACACAATCAAAGTTTGTGAGAAGTAACTTAATGAACAATGTAAGAGAGTATTCAAACGGAGAAAGTGCATTCAGATATTTCACTGAAAAAATAGGTGAAAATGGATTATATATATTGGATGAGCCTGAAAATAGCCTTTCTCCAAAACGTCAGATGGAATTAAAGAGTTTTATTGAGGACTCCGTACGTTTTTTTGGATGTCAGTTTATCATTTCGACTCATTCTCCATTTTTGCTTGCTATGCAAGGAGCAAAAATTTATGATCTTGACAAAACCCCTGCAGAAATAAGACAATGGACAGAATTGGACAATGTATGTATATACAGAGAGTTTTTTAAAGTGCACGATGATGAATTTTAATTTTAAAATAACGGCAGACTTTGTTGCTGTGATTAAATAATGAAAAAATAGCGAAAGGAGCAATACATGGCATTTGATTATAAGAAAGAATACAAGGAATTTTACATGCCTAAAAATAAACCAAACATAGTTAGTATTCCCAAAATGAACTATATTGCAGTTAGGGGAAAAGGAAATCCAAATGAGGAAAACGGAGAATATAATAAATCAATAGAATTATTATATAGTATTGCTTATACAATAAAAATGAGCTATAAAGGTGATTATAAGATTGATGGATTTTTTGAATATGTTGTTCCTCCATTAGAAGGATTTTGGTGGATAGATGGGATTAAAGGTATGGATTATTCAAAAAAAGATGAATTAAACTTTATATCTATAATCAGGCTTCCTGATTTTGTTACGGAAAGAGATTTTAAATGGGCAATTAATGAAGCTACAAAAAAGAAAAAAACAGATTTTTCAAAAGTTGAATTTTTCACTTATGAAGAAGGGCTATGTGTTCAATGTATGCACTTAGGTTCCTATGATGATGAACCTAAAACTACAAAACTTATGGAAACTTATGCAAATGAAAATGGATATAAAATTGACATTACAGACGATAGATTTCATCATGAAATATATATAAGCGACCCGAGGAAATGTGAACCAAGTAAATTGAAAACAGTTATCAGGCACCCAATTAAAAAATATAATTAAAAATAAAATAGCCATTGACTCTCATGTAATAGGATAAATTAGAATAAAATTGCAAGTCCTTAAACTTTACGAAATGAAATGTTAATGTTGTATTATAGCTAATAAACCACAAATCTCTTGAGATAAATCAAGAGATTTGTGGTTTTTCAAGTAATAAATTATAATTCATTTTTTGGTAATATAAACTGTTTGCGTTAACCCATCCCAATCAATGTTGCAATTTAGACCTTCTGCAATTGCACGGACAGGTACAAGAGTTGTGTTATTAAAAACTTCCGGTGGCATATCAAGATTAAATGCTTTGTCATTTATCATCATTTGCTTGTTTCCTATTTGCATAACAATCGTTATATCTTCCTTAGTTGCAATAATAGTTTTAGTATTTTGTTTCCAATCTACTGTACAACCCATTGCTTCAAATATTGCACGCATTGGTACTAATGTGCGATTGTTTTTCATAATCGGTGGTTGGTCAAATTTTAGCCTAACATTGTCTACCATAACCGATATTTGCTTTTTAGACGAGTTTTGAACATTGTCAGATGATATGGCTACTAAGTTAGTTTTTAAGACCTGTACCGGTATATATCTATCGGTATTACTACCGTCGCCAAGTTGACCGTAAAAGTTAAATCCCCAAGCCCACAAGGTACCATCGTTTTTTAAAGCCAATGTGTATCCAGTTCCAGCTTCAACCTGAGTTATGTTCGACAGATTGCTTACCTGTATCGGTGTACTACTAAAAGAAGTGCCACCATTACCAAGTTCACCTGAGAAATTATTTCCCCATGTCCATACTGTACCGTCATTTTTCAAAGCAACATTGTGATTGCTCCCTACAGCAATCTGTATTATTTCGTTCAAATTACTTACCTGTACCGGTGTTTTTCTGTCAGAGGTGCCGCCGTTACCAAGCTCACCTGATCCATTGCCTCCCCAAGCCCATACCGTACCGTCATCTTTTAATGCAATGGTGTGTGATCCTCCTGCAGCAACTTGAATTATATTTTTAAGATTACTTACCTGGACAGGAGCTTTTCTATTAGTCCTGGTGCCATCTCCAAGCTCTCCGCTCCAATTCTCTCCCAAAGCCCATACAGTGCCATCATTTTTTAATGCAACAGTATGCCTGTGTCCGGCAGATACTTGAATAATGTCTGACAAGTTGCTTATCTGTACAGGTATAGGGGTTACCCAAGTAGAGTCACCTTCAAAATTTACTGAGTAGTTGTATCCCCAAAACCATACACTACCATCACTTTTTAAAGCGACCGTGATATCATTACCTGCAGAAATTTGCTTTACATTGTCAAGATTTCTTGCTTGTACCGGTATTGTTTTAGCATCAGTGGTTTTATCACCAATTTGACCGTACATATTATTTCCCCAAGCCCATACGGTACCATCATTTTTTAAAACTACAGAGTGTCCACCTCCTGCAGATATTTGTTTTATATTACTAATATTGTTTATTTGTATTGGTATTAATTTTCCATCAGTGCTACCATCACCTATCTGACTGAAAAAATTATCTCCCCAAGCCCAAACAGTTCCGTCATCTTCTAGTACAAAGCTGTGGTCACTACCGGCAGATATATTTTTATTTATGGTTGCCTTTACTTTTATGTCAGGAGATGAAGGTGGATTATTGTTATTAACAGGCTGCTGGTCAACTTCAGGTTTATCATTTGATAAATTTTTTGGTATTTGATATTTGATTGGTGATGTTGGTCCTAAGTTAATATTTAGTACTTGTACCGGTGTGTTTCTCTCAGAGCTTGTACCATCTCCAAGTTGACCGAAAAAGTTGTCTCCCCATGACCACACTGTACCATCGTTTTTTATTGCCAAAGAATGTTCATATCCTGATGATACTTGTACAATATCCTCCAAATTACTTACCTGTACAGGTGCATATCGGGTTTGATTACTACCGTCACCAAGCCTATTAGACTCATTCCATCCCCAAGCCCATACAGTTCCGTCATCTTTTAGTGCCACAGTACAAAAAGAACCTGCACTTACCTGAATAATATCTGATATACTGCTTACCTGCTCCGGTGTGTATCTGTCAGTATCTGTTCCATCTCCAAGCTGTCCCCGCATATTATATCCCCAGGTCCATACAGTTCCATCCTTTTTTATTGCCACAGAGTGAAAATCCCCTGCAGCTACCTGTATAACATCTGTCAAATTATTTACCTGTACAGGAATATTGTTATCATTTGTAGTACCGTCACCAAGTTGTCCTAAATTATTATTTCCCCAAGTCCATACAGTCCCGTCATTTTTCAAAGCCAAGTTGTGACTATAACCTGCAGCTATTTGTATAACCCCTTTCAAATTGCTTACTTGAACAGGTGAGTATCTATCGATTCTAGTGCCGTCACCAAGCTGCCCATATTGCCAATTCTTTCCGCAAGCCCATACAGTTCCGTCATTCTTTAATGCAAGGGTATGAAAGTTCCCTGCAGCTACCTGTACAACATCCGTGAAATTTATTACTTGTATTGGTTCGGTTTTTGGATAAGAGGTTGTGCCGATACCAAGTTGTCCGTCAAAATTATTTCCCCAAGCCCATACAGAGCCATCATGCTTTAGGGCTACTACATGGCTACCACCTGCAGATACCTGCCAGATATCCGTTAAATTATTTACTTGAACAGGCGTTTTAGTGTATAAATTTGATCCATTCCCAAGCTGCCCTTGGGAATTATCTCCCCATGTCCATACGGTACCATCACCCTTTAAGGATACATTGTAGTACAACCCACCTTCAATCATAGGATTAATGCTAACTGCTTGAGCTTTTATGCCAGTATTTATCCCCACTACTACAAACATAAGGAGTACCAATAAAACAAAACTGATTATTTTTTTCATTCTAATAACCTTCCTTAATTATTTGCTATAAATATAATAATAATTTTATACAATATTTCCATATTTTGCAATAGATGACATGAATATAAATTAATATATAAGTTCATATGTATAGGAAAATGCTAATTGGGGGATTTTTTCTTCATTAATAAAACTAATGTTAAGTTCAAATACATGTGGTATAATAAGGTAAATAACTTTATAGGCAGGTAAATATGATAATAAATTAAGTAATTGATTTATATAAAGGAAACTGATAAATTAAGACACTTTGAATGCAAAATGCTTGGACAAATTAATTGATAGTATGAGGTGAAAATGAATAACAATCTGTTTTTTAAACTGAAAGAAAACTTAAATAATGATGATTTTACTGATATTAATGATTTGAAGAATATTTGTGTTGCACATGATAACACAAACTTAAAGATAGAAATTGATTATAAGCTGGGCAATGGCGTTAAAAATAGTGAAAACATAAATTTTATAAATGAATTTCTGTTATACGACGACAATAAACTTATCGGATATGCAGGAATTTGTGATTTTGGCGGTGATGAAATTGAAGTTAATGGTATGGTACATCCTGATTACAGAAGAAAAGGAATTTTTACAAGATTGTTTTCATTGGTTAAAGACGAATTCAATAAAAGAGTTAACAAAGGAATGCTTTTGTTAAGTGATAATAATTCTGTAGGCGGCATTGAGTTCATAAAAAATATAACTGATGATTTTTCTCATTCCGAATATGACATGAGTTTAGATATTAATGCAACACAAAATAGTTTCAATAATCTAATTTTTAGGAAAGCGGTAATTAAAGATATAAACAAAATTAAAGATGCAAACTTTGAATTTTTTTCTAATAATGATATGAATGAGATTTCATCCGGCATAACTTATCTGATTGAAACAGATAATATTCTAATTGGAAAGGTTAGATTAGAAATTATTGATAATGTTGGTGGTATATATGGTTTAGAGGTTCTGCCTGATTATCGGGGAAAAGGCTATGGTAGGGAATTGTTGATTTTGTCGATTAAAAAATTAAAGGAAAGCAATGTTAAAACAATTAATTTGCAGGTTCTAACTGATAATAAAAACGCCTTAAATCTTTATAAATCTTGTGGTTTCAAAGAAAATTACACCATGGATTATTATAGATTAAATAAGGAATCGTGTAACGGAAGTCTCTAAAATTGGATCGTACAAGTGTAACCCGTAGGGTTAGACAATATCTTATAAATAATATCGCAAATAAAATGGAGGATTTATGAAAACAACAAAAGAAATGATTTTAGAAAAAGAATTGTGGGCAGGACTTAATAAGCCTGGCGTGAAAATAGAAGATTCTGATATAGTAGTTTTTGGACAGGCATTTGATAAGGCAGTTTCAGAAAGAGTTGGAACAGCTGATGGCCCAAGACATATAAGAGAAATCAGTTATTCTATAACACCTACAACAGAAGACTTTGAGCTTATAGAAAATGTTAATATCTTAGATTTAGGGGACTTTAGCAATCAAAATCAAGAAGAATTATTTATAGAAGTTAAAGATAAGGAGATGATAATTTTGGCATTATACATATAGATGCTCATTTTGATTTATGTCATGATTATGATGGAAGCAAACTATCTCACGCATGTCCTGCAAGAAGAGCAACAGAATTTGATAAAGTAAATGGTTCGGATAATATATATTTTGTAGGTATCAGGTCCATTGAAATGGATGAACTTGAATTTATGAAAAACAACAAAGTAAATGTTATAAATGCAAGAAGATTTAGTAAGATTGGTGTGGACAAAGCAGTAGATGAAGTAGTAAGCCACATGAAAAAATTTAAGTATGTATATATTTCTTTAGATATTGATTGCTTAGATCCGGGTTTTGCCGGAGGAACCGGTACGCTACAGTTTGGTGGATTAAATCCGAGAGAGGTTTTGGAATTTTTAAGGGGTATATTTGAACTTCCTGTTATAGGATTTGATGTGGTTGAAGTTGCTCCAAGTTTAGACCCCTCCTTAGCATCTTCTTATGCGGCAAGAAAAATAATTTTAGAGTCATGGGGACATCATTTAAGAAAGCAAAACAGGTTATAAAGAAAATAATCTATAAATAAAGTATGACGATGAATATGACAATGATTCAATATCCATAAAAAACTGTGAGACTATAATAGTTTCACAGTTTTTTTAGTTAATGGGTTTCTATCTCAGTAAGCACAAAGTAAGTAGTAAAAATATTTTGAAAAAAAATTAACAAATACTATTGACAAACTAACTAACGTTAGCATATAATAAAAACAAACAAATGTTAGTTAGGGGGAGTTTTATGGATATTACAATTATTCACGGTCAGGCTCACAAAGGAAGCACATATCATATAACTGATTTGATTAAGGGAAACTTATTGGATAGTGATACAAATGTACATGAATATTTCATGATAAAGGACACACCGGATTTTTGTGTGGGGTGTTTTAAATGTATTCTAAATGGAGAACAATATTGCCCACATGCAAGTAAGGTTCAGGAAATAGCTGCATCAATGTTAAAATCAGATATTATAATTATTGATTCACCTACTTACTGCTATGAAATGTCTGGACAGCTAAAAACCTTGCTTGATCACTTTGGGTATATGTGGATGTCACACAGACCAAGAAAGGAAATGTTTAACAAGGTAGGTATCGTAGTTTCAACTGCTGCGGGAGCTGGCTCAAAAAGGGTTGTTAAATCAATTGAAAAGCAAATGCTTTGGTGGGGTATACCAAAAGTTTATTCAATGCCGGTGAATGTAAGTGCTATGAAATGGGAAGATGTATCTAATAAAAACAAAGAAAAAATTACAAATAATATCAATGCTATAACACAAAATATTAAAAGCAAAATAGGAAATATTAAGCCAGGGGTAAAAACAAAAGCTTTATTTAATATAATGAGAAAAATGCATACCGGCAATAATTGGAATTTAACTGACAGAGATTATTGGAAAAATAATGACTGGTTAGAAAGTGCAAGACCATGGAGGTAAAAATGGAAAACACAAAGGATATTATTTTGTATCAAGCATTGACCTTGTTTTCTGACAGAGGATATGAAGGTGTATCCATGAGGGATATAGCATCTAAAGTAGGAATTAAAGCTGCATCTTTATATAATCACTATAACAGTAAGGAAGATATATTTAATAGCATTATTGAAGAAATGTCGAGACGTTATGAGGATATGATAATGAAAATGCAGGTGCCACATGGGGACATAAATACTGTCGTAAATAAATATATGCATGTGACAGAGGAAGACCTTACTGAGATTGCTAAAAAAGTATTTCTATACTTTTTAAAGGATGAATTTGCTTCTAAATTTAGACGCATGCTTACCATAGAACAATTCAGAAGTACAAAAGCAAGCGATGTTTTTCAAAATTTCTTCATTGATGGAGCAATTGGCTTTGAAAGCACATTGTTTAAAGACATGATTAGCAGGGGAGCTTTTATAGATTGTGATCCTTATGTTATGGCATTTCACTTTTATTCACCAATGTTCTTGCTGTTAAGCAAGTATGGAAGGCTGCTAAACGAAGAGGAAGAATCTGAAGCAATAGACATATTAAAAAGGCATGTAAAACAGTTTTCATTAATATATTCAAGGAAAAAGTAAAGAAAGGGATTAATCATATGGAGGAATCAGCAAATGAACTGGTTAATGGTAAAAAATGATTTTAAAAGAAACAAGGTTATCAATATTGCATTACTTTTATTTATGATATTTTCAGCAATTCTTGCAGTGATATCTGTGGTTATGGCTGTACAAACTTTCACATCAATTGGCGAATTATATGAGACAGCACAACCCCCTCATTTTATGCAGATGCATAAGGGAGAAATAAATCAAAAATATATTGATGAGTTTATGAGCTCCCGTGAAGAAGTAACCTACTGGCAAACTGTTACAATGCTTGATGTATATGGTGATAGCATTACTATTGTAGGGAAAGACACATACGATTTATCTGACTGCCGTCTTGATATTGGTATGGTAAAACAAAATGAAGAAAGAGATTTGCTTTTAAATCAAGAACATGAAAGGATTGTTTTGGGAGAAGGAGAAATTGGTGTTCCCGTAATATTAAAGGGGATGTATCCAATGGACATAGGTGATAAAGTTATTGTGAGGGACAATGATATTCAAGCTGAATTCCTAATCAAAGAATTCGTTTTGGATTCGCAGATGAATTCTACAATGGCATCATCAACAAGAATTTTGTTAAGTGATGTAGATTACGAAAAGCTTTCAGGCAATGTGGGAGAGTATGAATATTTAATAGAAGCATACTTTGCTGACACCAATATGGCTTCTGATTTTCAATCTGTTTATGAGGATTCAAATCTACCGAAAAATGGCCAAACTGTAACTTATTCAATAATTTTTTTGCTAAGCGCCCTGACAGATATAACAACAGTATTCATATTGCTTTTAGTAAGTGTATTATTAATTGTTGTCTCTTTTATATGTGTAAAGTTTACCATAATGGCAGCTTTGGAAGAAGAAATTTTTGAAATAGGTACAATTAAAGCTATTGGTCTTAATTTTAAGAATATTAGAGAAATCTATCTGAATAAATACAGGATATTAGCTTTAACAGGTGTAATTATAGGATATTTTACTGCAATAATGATTAGCGGAATTTTTACTAAACACATAAGTACTACATTTGGTAGTATAAAGATGTCCTTGTTAACAATAGTTGTATCAATGATTGTTGCTGCCTTGGTATATTTGTTGATAATTGCTTATTGTAAAAGAACACTAAATAAAATTAAAAATGTAACAGTAGTAGATGCTTTGGTTAGAGGGAATTGTTTTGAGAAAGAAAAAACTAAGATTAAAGATGGGTTATATAAATGGAATAAACTATCTGTTAACCGGATAATGGCATTACGTGAGGTTGGTTTCAAATTTAATAAGTTTGCGATTATATTTTCTGTTGTGCTAATTGCTGAAATGATGATTCTTATTCCTACTAATATTTTGGATACATTTGAAGCTCCAGAATTTATCACATATATGGGAAGCTCACTGGAGGATATTTTAATTGAAGTGGAGAATGGAGAACATCTCCAAAAAAATTATGACAAAGTAAAAAAAGTTTTAAAAAATGATGATGATATTATTGGATATTACGAAAGCAGAAGGGTAATTGCTAAGACTTTTAATGCTGATAATGAAATTGTAAATATTCATATAGACAGTGGGGATAACTCAGGAAGTGATTTACAATATCTTAGCGGTAGGGCTCCAAATACTGAAAATGAGGTTGCCATTTCATATTTGAATGCTGATAAAATAGGGAAAACCACCAAAGATAAAATAATATTGGTACTTAATAACAAGGAGCAGGAATTTATAATATCAGGTATTTATCAGGATGTTACGAGTGGTGGTTTTACGGCAAAATCCATATATGAATTTCCGGAGCTTGAATCAGTAAAATATTCATTTTCAATTAATCTTTTTGACAAGTCAAATGTAGAAAAGAAGGCAGATGAATGGTCAAAATTAATTGGAACAGGTGTAACGGTAGATCCAATGGATGAATTCATAAACCAAACATTGGGCGGAGTTGCAAGGCAACTTAAAACCATTGTTTTGGGAACAATAATTGTTGGTGCATTCATTGCAATACTTATTACGGTTTTATTTTTGAAACTACGATTAGCTAAGGATTCATCGGATATTGCAATACTAAAAGCTATAGGTTTTTCAAAGCGAGATATTAAAGAGCAGTACATGATGAAAATTGGCATTGTATCATTAGTAGGTATTATTGTTGGGTTAATATGTACAAGTTTATTGGGCGAAAAGTTTGTTGAAGCAGCACTTAGTGTTTCCGGATTAGGAATTAAGACAGTTGAGCTGATAATTAATCCTTTAACGCAATATATTATTTACCCCATATTATTAATGGTGCTAATTTTAGCTGTAACATGGATTGTGGTGAAATCAATTGATAAATACAATATCATATCTATTATAAATGAGTAATCAGGAGGATTATGTGAAAACAATTTTAAAAGTTAATAATTTAAGTAAAAGCTTTGAAGATACAAAAGTATTAAATAATATAGATTTTAATGTTAATGAAGGAGAATTCATAGCCATAATGGGACAATCAGGTTCCGGAAAATCTACTTTACTTTATAATATTAGTGGAATGGATAGACCTACAGCCGGTACAATCATGTTTGGAGGCAATGATATTTCTAAATTAAACGATGAAGAAATAAGTGATGTTAGACTTAAACAGATGGGATTTGTATTTCAACATTCATATCTTTTAAAAAATTTATCTGTTAGAGATAATATAATACTTCCGGGGTTTAAAGCAAATCCTTTATCAAGAGAACAGATAAATCAAAATGCTGATAACTTGATGGAAAAGACAGGTATTTCTCATGTAGCAAATCACGATATAAAAAAAGTTTCAGGAGGCCAGCTGCAAAGAGCTGCTATCTGCAGGGCACTTATTAATCAACCGGATATTTTGTTTGGGGATGAGCCAACAGGTGCGTTAAACAGCAGTACTACAAAAGAGATAATGGATATAATCAACAGTATAAATCAAGAAGGCACTACAGTCATCATTGTTACCCATGATGCAAAGGTTGCAATAAGGGCAAGCAGGGTGATATATCTTATGGATGGTAATATCCATAGCGAGCTTACATTAGGACAATATGAGAAGGATGAAAAGACAATAATATCTCGTGAAAAAGTGTTATCACAATGGTTGGAAAAACAAGGATTTTAGAAAAGAAGATTATCTATCCAGGGCAAAGCTCTCTTTTTTAAACGCAAAAAAGCAGCGGGATTTCCAATCCCGCTGCCTCTTAAAATCACAGGTCTTAATCTAAATCATTATCCAAATATTTCTCTAAAAAGATTTATCCAATCCGGATTTAAGAATGGCTCTCCATTATGATTTTTACTGTTGCCCTTTTCCCTTATTTCATTACATATCTTCTGTATATTAGAATATACTACATTGTTACTGTAGTTTTCATCTAATTTGCACATATACTTAAATATTGGAAATTGCTGAAAAGTTGAAATAAATACTGTAATAAAATAATGGTTTCCTTCATCCATAGCATCCTTTAATACATTCAAAACAGTCCTTATTGGAAGCTCCTTCATACCTTCATGATATGCATAGAAGTTTTCTGTAGGATTGTTAAAGAATGTATTTAGTGTTTTATCATTTAAACTTGGGAATTGTTCCTTTTCATATTCATAAATTTTACTATTATATTCTTTGCCTGTTATTCCTCGATTTTTTAAATCTCTAATACCTTCGCGAATGATATGCCTGAATTCATTGTATGGGTTTATTTTATCTTGAATAATCTTTTTCCCTGACATAAATTCAAAGTGCATAATCATAATTGAACGGGCACTGTTCAAAAATTGTTCATAAAATTTATAGTATTCATTTCTTTGGTCATGGTTTAGCCGTTCTACTTAAGCCTAAGGCCTCTGGTGGGAACGGTTACTTAACTATTATAACAGTACAAGCTGTAGGTATCAACAATAATTTTGGTTAAGATGGTGGCGTCTTTTGCGACAAATAAACCCTCTTGAGATACAACAGAGTTGGGGATAAAGACATATAAATAATAGGGTGATAAAAGTATTGAAATCAAAAGCTCATAGTGCTAATATTAGTTTTAGGTCAATACAGGGAGGACGTAATAGTAATTGAATAGTTTAATTGAAAGAATTTATTCCAACAAATATATGGTCAAGCCTGAAGAAATTGTTGGTGAAATTCCTACTGATAAGGAGATTTACAAAAATGCAATAGAAATGTCATGGCCATCTGCATTAGAAGCAGTATTGGTGCAGCTCATAGCTTCAGCTGACCTTATAATGGTTGGAGGATTAGGTGCAGCGGCAATATCTGCAGTGGGTATAACAACACAACCAAAGTTTATTTTGTTAGCAATTATATTTTCTCTTAATGTTGGTGTTACTGCAGTTGTTGCCAGAAGAAAAGGTGAAGACGACAGGGAAGAAGCAAACAATACACTTAGGCAATCAATAGTAATAAGCTTTATGGTGTCATTAATTTTATCTATTTTAGGAATTATGTTTGCCAGACCTTTAATAATATTTGCAGGTGCACAAAGTGATGTTGTGGATGCTGCAGTAATATATTTTAAAATTATATGTGTGGGTAATTTTTTTACTTCTTTAAGCCTTACTATTAATGCAGCGCAAAGAGGTGTGGGTAATACTAAAATATCTATGAAAACAAATGTTGCAGCAAATTTGGTGAATTTAGTATTTAA
>ENA-UOOM01000596-UOOM01000596.1-fermentation-metagenome-genome-assembly--contig:-NODE-596-length-40428-cov-24.677879_pt1 | contig 40428 bp, 48 predicted proteins | sample MGYA00245781_ERZ724031 | MGnify/ENA primary metagenome ERZ724031 (study PRJEB28704, sample SAMN03018317) | fermentation metagenome | biome: anthropogenic terrestrial biome; feature: soil; material... | reverse complement strand
GAGCCGTAACCCATTTACAGGGTATGTTTCAATTCCTCATAGGTAAGCTAAAAACTTTTTCTTCCCATGAGCGATATAGATCCACAATACTAGTTTCAATTCCTCATAGGTAAGCTAAAAACCCGTCAAATAACGAATATATCTGAATCGGGTATGACCCCGTGCTTTATATTTTATTATATCCTTTTTAAGATGATATTGGGAATATCGGAAATTTTGTTGTCGTCGCCACCCGGGGTTTTGAACGCTATTGCCGGTCGACGACAAAATGTGGTCTATTTTATGAAGGTTTCTTTTCCGCCTTTCTTCAGTCCCCTTAACTCTAGCTCTGAATATTTACTGTCATGAATTTACGTTTTTCCATGAGAGACTCCTTCCAGAATTTATTTATATTTAAATTCTCATAATAATCATACAAATACCTATCTCTTATGTCCGATTTTTAAAATATAATTCTCTGTTACCTATATTGGAACTTTGGCGTTATTGGGGGTAGACCTTTTTATGTTTGAGGACTGCCTGGCTGTGAAATAACGGACATCTCAAGAAACATCTGACGATGGAGTCTAATCAGGGCAGCAAGTTTCAACAGCAGCAGGATCATTATATCAGGTAAAGCTCGAATTTCCCTTGGCCGTTTTCATATATACTATATAATAAAACTGAAGGAACTTAATCAGAAAATTGACTCTGACCATTAAGTGGTTTTTGCTGCTAGCTTGTGGCCATAATAAATAAAAAAGTAAAAGTTGTGGGGTGATTGATACGTCTATTGGCGTTTTTCAGATCATTGGACCGGTGATGGTGGGACCTTCCAGTTCCCATACCGCCGGTGCGGCCAGGCTGGGGAACATAGCCCGGCGCATATGTGGTGAAGAGCCGGTCAAAGTTGATTTTTTCCTGCATGGCTCTTTTGCTCGGACCTGGCAGGGGCATGGCACGGGTAAAGCGCTCTTGGCCGGTATAATGGGTATGGGCCCTGCCGACGAGCGCATCAAAGATTCGTTTGATTATGCGGTGCAAGCCGGCCTGGAGTATAATTTCCATACGGCTGATTTGGGACAGATACATCCTAACAGCGTGAAAATCGTCATGCAAACTGCCGACGGCCGGTTATGGGAAATGCTGGGGTCTTCGGTAGGAGGGGGGAAGGTGCTGGTCTCCTCTATCAATGGCATGGATATGGAATTCAGTGGGGAATATCCCACTATTATAACCCGGCATCTGGATCAGCCCGGGGTAGTGGCTCAGGTCAGTGAAATTATTTCCCGCCGCGGTATTAATATAGCTTTTTTAAAAGTTTTTCGCTCATCCCGGGGAAGTGATGCTTCCATGGTAATTGAGTGTGACCAGGAAGCCGGAACGGACCTGCTGGACGAAATAAGATGGCTTCAGGCAATCAGGGAAGTTATATTCATAGAGGCCGGCTAGGCCAAATTATAAGGAGGACGACCGTGTACCAGTTTCGCAATGGAGTTGAACTGATAAATCTGTGCAAGCAATATGAGGTTGATATCTGTGAACTGATGCTGCGCTGTGAAATGGAGGAGAGCGGATGGCCCCGGCAGCAAATCTGGGATGTGATGGAGAATAATCTGCAGGTGATGCAAGACGCTATAATAAACGGCCTGAGCCCCAACCTCAAATCGGCCGGGGGGCTGATAGGGGGGAATGCGAACCGGATGCGGCTTCGTCAGGAGCAGGAAAACCTTTGTGGTAAAACCATGCTGAAAGTCATTGCCTATGCTCTGGCAGTTAGTGAATTCAATGCTTCCATGGGTAAAATTGTGGCGGCTCCTACGGCTGGCGCCAGCGGTATCCTGCCCGGCATTATCGTGGCTCTGATGGAAGATAAGAATTATACTCGCGAGGATGGGGTGAAGGCACTGTTTGCAGCGGGGGCCATAGGAAAGATTATTGCCACCAATGCTACTCTTTCCGGTGCTGAAGGAGGCTGTCAGGCTGAATGCGGTTCAGCCGCTGCCATGGCTGCCGCTGCCGCCGTTTATCTGGAGGGCGGAGATGTCGAAACCAGTCTGGAAGCGGCCGCTATCGCTTTAAAAGGATTGTTGGGACTGGTCTGCGACCCGGTGGCCGGACTGGTGGAAGTACCTTGCTCCAAACGTAATGGAACTGTTGCCGCTAATGCTCTGGCGAGTGCCGATATGGCTCTGGCCGGGATAAAGAGTTATATACCCTTTGATGAAGTTGTGGATGCCATGTACCGTATTGGAAGGCTTATGTCGGCTGATCTGCGGGAAACGGCGGCGGGCGGCTGCGCCATAACTCCTACCGCTCTGCGCTACGCGGAACAGGCCCTGACAGCAAATAATCCAAAGTTACTGTAAGAAAGAAGTTATTCAAATTACCTTTCCGGGGCAAACTAGGTGAAAATGCAAATCCGGGAGGTAATTGGATTGCGTAAAGCAGCTATTTTAGGTATAGTTTTCATTCTGATATTATTCCCTGGTGCAACGGCTTACGGTCTTGGCCCGGCCGAAAATGCAGAAGGCAAAAACACGTCGGCGCCTCGCATAGATCAGCTTGATTTTCCTGCCTTATATTTATGCCAGCCTAACCTGGAAGGCGAAGCTGTATGGATAGTACAGGCACGTCTGCGGGAGTTAGGTTTTGAAATCGAACCTGATGGCAGGTATAGTTCCTATACCAGTTACGGGGTAAAGATGTTCCAGCTGGCTCACGCGATGAAAGATGATGGTGTTGTTACCCCCCAGGTATGGAAGGAGTTGATGGCGGTCGAATCTGCCCAGCCATGCCTGAGCCCGGAACAGCAAAGTAAGGAAAGACTATTAATAGTTATTGATGTCAAGACCCGTAATCTGGTGGTTTACCAGAATGATAAGGAGATTCGGCGCTATCCGGTGGCAGTGGGAAAATCTGAGACCCCGACTCCGCTGGGTGAATGGGCTGTAGTACAAAAGGGGGTTGGCTGGGGTAATGGCTTTGGTACCCGCTGGTTGGGCCTTAATGTACCCTGGGGGATATTCGGCATCCATGGTACCAATAAACCTTATTCTATAGGTAGTTACGCTTCTCATGGCTGTATTCGCATGTTTAACCGGGATGTAGAAAAACTGTATCCCTTGATCCCGGTGGGAACGACCGTAAGAATTGTGGATAAGGGCAAGATGTTTCCTGAAAATCTGAAACCGGTGGCATTAAAAAAAGGCTCTTCAGGACAGAGGGTAGTGTATGTGCAAAGCCGCTTGAAGGAGTTAGGTATTGAGTTGGATAAGGCTGACGGGCGCTACGGGAATATGACGGAATTGGCCGTCAAATATTTTCAGGTATGGCATGATCTCGACCCGAGCGGGGAAATGGATGAAGAAACCTATCGGGCTATGGGCATGATAAAATAGTCGACTCTTGGGCCCTGGAAAACTTAAACTGATATCCTGCTTTCCCGATCCGATTTTTTTGATTTATAAGTTCAATAATTCAGAGATTACAGCCGTCAGAGCAGCCTCGTGCTTTTTCTGCAATTGGGGCGGCTCTGGTGGGTTTAAGCCTGGTATTGCTCCCGATCATTGAATTATAGAAATTATTTGCTACCATAAAGGAAATTGTAACCGTATAATGAATATATATCTTGAGGATGAATTTAAGTAGTTAAGTGGAAAAGGAGGGAATGCAATGGCCGACGAAATTCAACTGGTAGTATTCATGTTAAAGCAGGGTGATGCGGTTTGCGAATATGGCGTACCTATCACCCAGGTTCAAGAAATCATAACTGTGACCAGACCCACTCAACTGCCGCAGGCGCCTGATTTCGTTGAAGGAATTATCAATCTGCGGGGAAAAATTATTCCTATCATTGATTTAAAAAAGAGATTCCAGATGGGAGTTTCAGATATTACCAGTGAGACCCGTAGCGTAGTAGTGGAAGTCGAGGGTCAGACGGTAGGAATCATCGTTGATGAAGTCAGTGAGGTATTACGGCTGGCCAATAGTGATATTGAACCGCCACCGGCGGTAATAGGTGGTATTACAGCAGAATATCTGACCGGTGTTGGTAAGATAGAAGGTCGCCTTTTGATTCTACTGGATATGAATAAGATCTTGAGCGAGAACGAAAAAGCCGAATTGGTCGGTGTAGCCAGCTCGAATTAGCATTGCTCGAAACGCCCTGAAATCTAACCGGTTTCAGGGCTTAATTTTTACGGCGGCCTGAACCCGGGTATAATAATAATTAATAATTGCTGGGGGAAGATCAGGTGCTTATTGGTGTTGATATAATTGAAATCGCAAGAGTAAGAAAAGCAGTGGAGAGGACTCCGCGTTTTCTGAAGCGGGTTTTTACCAGTCGGGAAGCGGCTTATTGCTTGCAGAAGTCTGATCCTTATCCATCCCTGGCAGCCCGTTTTGCTGCCAAGGAAGCGCTGCGCAAGCTGCATCCGGCTCTGATAAAGGGAGTACGTTTTTGTGATCTGGAAGTGCTGCGGGAAGAAGACGGCCGCCCCAGGGTAGTACTTCATGGCGAAGCTCAGCGCCGTTGTCAGTTGGAAGGGATCAGGGACATAGCGCTCAGCCTTTCCCATACGCGGGATCAGGCCATTGCGGCTGTTATTGCTGAAAAGGGGTGAAAGAGTGAAGTTGTTAAAAGCGGATGAAATGAAAGCTATCGACCGCCAGGCGAGTAGTGAATATGGGATACCGAGCATAATCCTGATGGAGAATGCAGGGCTCAGAACCCTGGAAGTGATTGAAGAAATATTGGGTGAGAGTAAGAACAAAAGCATAATAATACTGGCGGGAAAAGGCAATAATGGAGGGGATGGGCTGGTAATAGCCCGGCATCTGCTAAACTCCGGAGCGGCGGTACAGGTATTCCTGACCGGGAAGGCCGATGAATTTACCGCTGATTCCCGTTTGAATCATGATATCCTGGTGCGTATGGGGGCGTGTATTCTCCCTCTTATGAGTGATGAGGACCTGGATCGTTTAATGCTTTCCCTGATGAATGCCGACTTGATCGTGGACGCCCTTTACGGCATAGGATTTAAAGGCAGTCTGGGCCAGTTTGAATCCCGGGTAGTCAAGATGGTAAACTGGTGCCGGGCGCCGGTGGTAGCAGTGGATATACCTTCCGGAGTAGAGGCTGATACCGGGAAGGTTCATGGTCTGGCGGTGCAGGCCAGCCATACGGTGACCTTTGCTCTGCCCAAAATCGGGCTGGTTCTTGAACCGGGCAAAGAATACGTGGGGACTCTGAGCGTGGCTGATATATCAATACCCGCGGTTCTGCTTGCCGACAGCGCCATCAGGACTAATTTGATAAATGAGCAGATGGTCAAAACCCTGTTCAAACCGCGGGTGGCCGATTCTCATAAAGGTACTTACGGACATGCTTTGCTTATAGGCGGTTCCCCCGGCATGACGGGCGCGGTAATGATGGCTTCGCTGGCAGCCCTGCGTACCGGAGCCGGTCTGGTTACAGCCGCGGTACCAGCATCACTGGCGGCGGTGGTGGATTCCAGCCTTATGGAAGTAATGACTGCTCCACTGGCGGAGACCGGGCAGTCAGCCATTGCTCTGGATGCTCTTCCGGCTATTGAGAACCTTTTGGGGACAGTATCCGTCTGTGCCATTGGGCCGGGCATGTCCCGCTATCCCGAGGCGGGCGCCGTCATACGTTTTGTCCTGGAAAGGGCGGGGGTGCCGGTGGTGATTGATGCTGATGGTTTAAATGCCCTGCAGGATGATATTACTATATTAAAAGACCGCCAGGTCCCGGTTGTCCTCACTCCGCATCCGGGCGAGATGGCACGCCTGGCCGGGAAGAGCATAGAGGAGATTCAATCCGACCGGGTGGAATTTGCCCGCAGCTTTGCCCGGGAATGGGGAGTGAGTTTGGTATTAAAAGGAGATAAAACCGTTGTCGCCAATCCGGCCGGAGAGGTTTATATTAATATAAGCGGTAATCCGGGGATGGCCACGGCTGGCAGCGGAGACGTGCTGTGCGGGATTATAGCGGGGCTTGTGGCTCAGGGTTTAAAACCCCAGGAGGCAGCTTTTGCCGGGGTTTACCTGCATGGGTTGGCCGGTGACCTGGCTGCCCGGATAAAGGGGGAACGAGGCCTTATAGCCGGGGATCTTATTGCCTGTCTGCCGGAAGTTATAAAACAGTACGAAATATTAGGATGATAAAGGAGGTCAGCCTTATGTTAGCCAGGGAGATCATGACCAGAGAAGTTATTACGGTCAGGCCCGACGACAAGGTGGATGAAGCGGCTCATATCTTGCTGGAAAACAAGATCAGCGGCATACCGGTAGTCGATGCCGAGGAGCACGTGGTAGGAATAATTACTGAAAAAGACCTGATGGTCAAGGCCAGTGAATTAAAAGTGCCCTTTTATTTGACCTTATTTGACAGTATTATTTTTCTGGAAAACCCCATACGTTTTAATAACGATATAAAAAAATATGCCGCCTCCAAGGTAAAAGATGCCATGAGTTCCAAGGTGTTTACGGTGGAAGAAGACACCCCCGTCAGTGAAATTGTGGCAATCATGCAAAAGCGGGCTATCAATCGGCTGCCGGTGGTAAGGCACGGCAAGCTGGTGGGAATAATTACCCGTAACGATATTTTAAAGACACTGGTTAAAAGTAATGGATAATCATAGGCCAACATGGGCAGAAATAGATTTAGCAGCACTCAGGCATAACCTGACTTCAATTAAGAAGTCGGCGGGAGATGCCAAGGTTATGGCGATGGTTAAGGCCAATGCCTATGGTCACGGTATGCTGGAAGTAAGCAGGGTCTGCCGGGAGGCAAAAGTCGACTTTTTTGGGGTGGCCAGCCTGGATGAGGCATTGTCTTTGGCTCAGGAAATAGATGATATTCCTATCCTGGTGATGAGTAATACTCCCGCCCGGGATGCGGAAAGGGTAGTGGCTGAAGGGATAAGAACCACGGTATTCACGTTGGAAGCAGCCCGGGGCCTGTCCCAGGCGGCGCTAAAGCTCAACCGTGAAGCCTATGTGCATATCAAACTGGATACCGGTATGGGGCGCATCGGTTTTCTCCCCGGCAGGGAAAGCCTGGACCAAGTGCAGAAAATAGCAGCTCTGCCCGGGATACGGATCGAAGGCCTTTTTACCCATTTTGCTGAAGCGGATGTGGAAAACAGTGACTTTACCCGGCAGCAATTAAGCACTTTTGCCGATTTTATCCGCCAACTGGAGGATAGAGGGATAAATATCCCGCTCAAGCATTGTTCTAACAGTGCCGCTTTGATGAACTTCCCCACAGCCCATTTTAACATGATCAGGGCCGGGATAGTGCTGTATGGTTTATATCCCTCTCCGCCAAGCGAACGGCATGAACTGGATATTATACCGGTAATGACTCTGAAAAGCAGAGTCAGTTATGTTAAGACCTTGCCCGCCGGGTACAGTGTAAGCTATGGCAGAACCTACTGCTGCCAACAGGATACCCCGGTGGCTACCGTACCCATTGGCTATGCCGACGGCTACAGCCGCTTGCTTTCCAACCGGGTGTGGGCTGTAATCAGGGGAAAACGGGTGCCGCTGGTAGGAAATGTCTGTATGGATATGTGCATGTTTGATGTCAGTGGGATAGGGGAAGTTAAAGAAGGAGATCAGATAATTCTTTTCGGTCGGGCTGAAGACGGGGTAACTGCCGATGATTTGGCTGCGGCAATGGGAACTATAAACTATGAGGTGGTATCAGCCCTGGGGTCACGGATACCCAGGATTTTCAAGAATGATAGGCTCTGATATAAATAAATTGTAATTATTGGATTTGCGAGCCCTCTTGTTGACTAATATAATAAGTGTATCAATGGGATTTTTTATTAGCGTGGAGGTGCTCGATTTTGCCATCCTCGAAAAGAATTATAATAACGATTCCTGAAAGTCTCCTCGGCGAAGTTGATAATATAAAATATATTGAGTGCAAAAACCGGAGTGAGATATTTAGAGAGGCAATCAGATTTTATCTTGGGGAGCGGAAAAAGAAATTACTTATAGAGCAGATGAAAAAAGGCTATCTGGAAATGGCTGAAATTAATTTAAACATAGCCTGTGAGAATTCAGGCGTGGAGGAAGAAGCCCTGTCTAACTGTATAGAAAAACTGTTGGAGTGATAACGTGCATGATCAAACGAGGTGAAATTTATTTTGCCCAGCTAAATCCGGTGGTGGGCTCGGAACAGGGAGGTATCCGTCCGGTTCTGGTGGTTCAGAACGATATTGGCAACCAGTATAGTCCAACCACGATTATACTGGCCATAACCTCCCAGATTAACAAAGCCAAATTGCCTACCCATGTAGAAATTGATGCTGTTACTTACGGACTGGAAAAAGATTCCGTAATACTGGCGGAACAGATCAGAACCATTGACAAGAGCCGGCTGAAACAGCGTATAGCAGTTTTAAGAGATGAGACCATGTTAAAGGTTGATAAGGCCCTTATTATCAGTTTGGGGCTGGAGGAAATATAGTTACATAACAACGCTGAAGTGTTGGAGGAGCTAGGGATTGGGACCCCCCCAGTCCCTTTATTTTTTGCCTGCCATCGCTGATAAAGGACGGTGGGGCTCAATTAGGAACATAGCCCCGGCATTCCTTTATTTGTCATTCCCCTTGGCCGTAAATTATGACTTCCCCCATGCATACATTTTATAAAGTTCAGATGAGGAGGAGATTTTTTGCGGCCATTGATAGGAATTTGCAGCAACTACGATATGGATATCAAGGAGTACTGCCTGAGTGATTTTTACGTGGATGCTCTTTACCGGGCGGGAGCGAGTGCTGTTTTGCTGCCGCCAATTGAAGACCTGAACCTATTGGAGCCCTACCTGCAGATATGTAATGGTTATGTATTTCCGGGGGGAGGGGACGTGGATCCCTTTCATTGGGGGGAATTGCCCCAGTGGGGATTGGGGGAAATAAATCCCCGCCGGGATTATTTTGAATTGAAGCTGGCAGAACTGGTAATGGACCGCAGATTACCTGTTCTGGGGATTTGCCGGGGATGCCAGATTCTGAACGTAGCTGCCCGGGGGAGTCTGATGCAGGATATCAGTTCCCCCCTTAAACATCAGCAAGAGGCCCCCAGAGAGTATCCTTTTCATGATATAACCATTAAACCGGGAACCCTCTTGGCCAAAATTTTGGATAAGGCTGAGATCAGGGTCAACAGCTTTCATCATCAGGCCATTGAGCGGCCGGGACGGGGTATGCGGATCAGTGCCTTGGCTCCGGATGGTATAATAGAAGCGGTTGAAAGTGCTGAAGCTCCGTTTATCCTGGGGGTGCAATGGCACCCCGAATGTATGCGGGATAAAGCTTCCGATCAGCTTTTCCGGGCTTTGGTGCAGGCGGCTCAAACAGCGGGTAATTAACAGGCAGATAATACCGGGCTTCAGATAGAACCGCAACCTGGTGGAATTCATAAAATATTGGTGTGGAGGAGAGATGACATGATAGCAATCAAAGGCGGCAGGGTACTTACTATGGGGGAAGCCGGAAATCTGGATGAAGGCATCATACTGGTAGAAGGTGAGATCATTCGAGCCGTGGGAAAAGATGTGGTGATTCCCGCAAACTGCCCGACCATAGATGCCGGCGGTAAGTATATATGTCCAGGATTTATTGATGGCCATACTCATATTGGTTTGGAGGAAGAAATTTACCGGGTAGAAGGTGATGATGTCAACGAGACCAGTGATCCCCTTACTCCACAATTAAGAGCGCTTGATGGCATAAACTTTTCCGATTTGGCTTTTGCCGACGCTCTGCGAGGCGGTGTTACCCGCTCCCTGTGCATGCCCGGCAGCGCCAATATAATTGGGGGTCAGGCGGTATTCCTGAAACACCTGGCACCATCTTTGCCGGAAATGATTTATCGGCAGCCCTGGGGTCTAAAAGCTGCTCTGGGGGAAAACCCCAAAAGGGTCTATGGGGCCCAGAAAAAGACTCCCCATACCCGTATGGCCAGTGCCAGTCTGTTGCGGGGGGCCCTTTACCATGCTCGCCAGGATATGGCTAAGGAAGAAGCGGAGATAAAAGACTATCCAAAGCAGGAAGTGCTGATAAGGGTTCTTAAAAAAGAACTGCCCTTATTGCTTCATGCACACCGGGCGGATGATATGCTTACCGCCTTGCGGATAAAGGACGAATTTGATGTAAACTTAATTATCCAGCACGGTACCGAGGCTTTTCTCATTGCCGACGAACTGTTGAAAAGAGATGTACCCGTCTTCCTGGGACCTTTACTGGTAAACCGGGCCAAGGTGGAAATGAAGGAAGTGTCATTTAAAAACGCCGGTATGCTGGCTGGGCAGGGGGTAAAGTTTGCTCTGATAACCGACCACCCGGTAGTACCCATAGAACACCTGCGGGTCTGCGCTGCTCTGGCGGTACGGGAGGGGCTGGATGAAGAATTGGCTTTGCGGGCTATAACCCTGGGGCCGGCGCAAATACTGGGCGTTGATAAAGAACTGGGAAGCATAGCAGCGGGAAAGCGGGCTGACCTGGCTATCTTCGACGCTCATCCCTTTGATTTCAGATCCCGGCTCAGTCTGGTTATGGTGGATGGCAAGATTTGGGGGGCTTAACTTGAACAAAGGCGATTTTTTTACCGTGTATCTTAACGGGGTAATGATGACTATATGTGTTCTGGGCTTTTACAATGAGGAGTACAGCGGGGAGGAAATGGCCATAATCGCGGTGGTGAACCAGGATAATATGGTCCATGTTCCTCTGGAAGACCTGGAAATACTCTTGCCTCGCAGCCGGTTTGTAAACTAGATGGTATCCTTCATGAGGCTGCCTCTGTCAGTGATTGACGGGGCCTGAATTTTACCGGATGAAAATTATTACCAGGCTGCCAGTGAAAGTAATATCGAAATATTCCCTATTATTATATAGGCTGTCGCTTTTTCAGAGATTACTGCAAGAGAAAATGCCTTAAGGTCAGATATTTGAAAAAAGATTTAAAAGAGGTGATGTTATTGCGACCCAAAAACATTTTAATATTGCTGGCGGTTATGTTCCTAACTCTGGGGCTGGCTGGAAATGTCAGGGCTGAGACTGGTCCCGGGATAAGGATTGACGGAGAACTGCATCAGGTGGAACCGCCTCCCCAGATTGTCGAGAACAGAGCCATGGTGCCGATCCGATTTGTTATTGAGGACGAAGCCCTCCAAGGCCAGGTATACTGGGACGAAAGCCTGCAAAAAGTGGCCATGGATGTCCGGGGCCAATACATAGAATTTTTTATCGGCGATAATGAGGCCAAAGTGGACGGGCAGGTAAAGTATTTTGATGCCGCCCCTTACATATACGAGGATCGTACCTATATCCCGCTCCGTTTTCTGGCGGAAAATTTAGGCGCTGTAGTGGGCTGGAAGGCGGAGGAGCAGGAAGTAGTAATTGATTTCCAGTATCGTCCCGAGGTATTTGCTTATTATTATTATACCCGGGGATCAGAATTGCAGAAAAATCTGCATCTGTTTACCGATATTGCTTTTCGCTGGTTTCAAACCAACCCTGAAGGCGAGCTGTTTTACGAATACGAGGATGACTACGATCAGATTTTGCAAATGGTGCGCCAGAAGGGGATCAGAACTCATGCCAGCGTCGTTTTGATGAATAAGGACCCGGTGCATCGTTTGCTTTCCAGCCCGAAAAGCCGGGCTTTACTGATAGGTAATCTCCTGGATGAAGTGCAGAAAAGCAATTATGATGGGGTCAATATCGACTTTGAACTCATGGATTACCGGGATGCGAGCCTGTTTACCTCATTCCTGCAGGAGCTTAAGACGGCTCTGGGAGACGACAAGATGCTGTCGGTGGCAGTTTATGCCCGTACGGGCAAGGAAACCTGGCTCACTCCCTACCAGTATAAAAAAATTGGTCAGATAGCGGATCGGGTGGTGGTGATGGCCTACGATTACAGTTACACTACCTCCAAACCGGGACCGGTAGCTCCCTTGTGGTGGGTAAAAGAGACCGCCGACTTTATGATCAGCAATATGCCTCGGGAAAAAGTCCTCCTGGGGATGCCGACTTACGGCTACAATTGGTCTCCAGGCAGCAATGCGGTTACCGTGACCGCATCAAAACTGGCGGAGATTGAGAGCCGCTACGAAGTTGAGGAGTTCTTTGACCAGGACAGCATGAGTCCCTATTATATCTATTATGATGAAAAGGGCGGGCGTCATGAAATCTGGATGGAAAATGAGCAGAGCCTGAATGAAAAATGGACCGTGGCTCTGGAAAATCGCCTGGGCGGCATATCCTTCTGGCGTATCGGTAATGGCTTCGACGACCTTTACCGGGTTCTTGATAAAAACCTCAGCCGGTAGCTGAACCGGTTTTGAAGCGGGTTGATTTTATTCAATCCGCTTTATTTTATACCGAAATCATTGCCTGTCTATGTTAAGCTGTGGTTAAATAAAAACCGATTCAGGTTTAGACCGCAGGCAAAATAAATGGAAGTTTATCTGGAGAACGGTTAGAATTGAGCGGGAGGGGAGAAAATGTCTATTGAACAGCCTGATTTATTTGGTCGGCCGGAAGTGCCGGAACCGTATCAGGAGGAGAACCGGGAAGACGAAAGACCGCTTTATCTTCCCTTTATTCCTGGAGTAAAATCGGAAGACGCTTTTTTAGAGCTGAAGAACCTGGCTGAACTGGAGCAACGGGCCCGGCAATGTCAGCGCTGCCGTTTGAGAGAAGGCTGCCGACAGGTAGTATTTGGCGAGGGCAAGAGCAATGCCCGGTTGATGCTGGTGGGCGAGGGACCGGGTATGGAAGAAGATCATCAGGGCAGACCCTTTGTGGGGCGAGCCGGGCAACTGCTGGACAAGATTTTGCAGGCGTCTCAGTTGCACCGGCCCGAGGTTTTTATAGCCAATGTGGTCAAATGCCGTCCTCCGGGGAACCGTCTGCCCAAACCGGATGAAGTTAAGGAATGCCGCAATTATTTGGAGGCTCAGATTCGTTTTATTAAACCGGAAATATTAGTATGTCTCGGATCGCTGGCCAGCCAGACGGTAATAGACCCCCGGGCCCGCATTACTGCCATAAGAGGCAAATGGCTGGCCCGGCAGGGTATTAAAATAATGGCCACCTTTCACCCCGCAGCCCTGCTGCGCAATGAGTCTTATAAAAGGCCGACCTGGGAAGACTTTAAGCAGATTCGGGACGAGTACTATAAGCTAGATTAATGGAGATGCATTGAGGTGAAAACTATTTGCTGATAACGGTACATAGCGAGGAAGAAATGATATCCTTGGGAGGATTGCTGGCCCGGGTGCTGGAGAAGAATGATGTAGTATACCTGAGAGGTGAACTGGGAGCCGGGAAAACTACCCTGGTAAGGGGGATGGCACGCGGTCTGGGCTATGCTGGTAGAGTAACCAGCCCTACCTTTACCCTTATGAACGTCTACCCGGCTGATATAGACATATTCCATTTCGACTTTTATCGCCTGGAAGGAGGCGATTTGGGCGATCTGGGGCTGGAGGATTATCTGGAAAAAGAAGGCCTGAGCCTGATTGAGTGGCCCCAGGCCGGCGCTGCCATGCTCCCTGCCGAAGCCATGCTGATAAACATTGAACTGGTAGAAGGAGACTATGAACGCGAGCGGCTGGTCAGGTTAAGCGGTATAGGCGACCGTTATCAGGCTAAAGTGGAGGAAATTAAGCGACTATGCTGATACTGGCTATAGATAGCGCTACTCCGGTTGCCGGGGTGGCTTTGATGGATGACGGGAGACTCATCAAAGAGGAGTTCTCCAATTATAAGAAAACTCATTCGGAAACCCTGATGCTGATGGTAGACCGGGTTTTGAACGAGTCTGAACGTACGCTGGACCAGGTTGATGCTTTGGCGGTAACTACCGGTCCCGGGTCTTTTACCGGCTTAAGAATTGGTTTGGCGGCAGTCAAGGGATTGAGTATGGCTGCGGGTATACCGGTAGCAGGGGTATCTACCCTGGACACGCTGGCCCACAACATTTGGGCCGGCGATGCTCTGGTCTGTCCCTTGCTGGATGCACGCAAGCAGGAAGTTTATTGCGGCTTCTATGATGTTGCCGGTAAACTGCCCTTGCCATTGCTGGAAGCCAGAGCCTGTGCACCGGAAGAATTCCTGGCCGATGCAGTCGAAGTGGCCGCAAAATATGGCAAGAACCGTATTATTCTTCTGGGGGATGGCTATTATCCTTATACGGAGTTCTTTGCGGAAAAGCTGGGCCAACAATTGCTGATACCTCCTCCCCATCTAATGCTTCCCCGGGCTTCAGCACTGGGTGATCTGGGGGCAGACAAACTGGCTAAGGGGCAGGTGGAGGATATTATGCAATTGCGTCCCTCATATATACGTTTATCGGAAGCCGAATATCGTTTGGGAAAAGGAGAGTTATAATGCTTAACCGCAACTTTATCTTGAGGAAGATGACCTCCCAGGATATAGATGAAGTTATGCAGATTGAAAAACAATCTTTTACCCTGCCCTGGTCGCGGGAGTCGTATCTGGGAGAATTAAAAAACAACTTTGCCACTTACCTGGTATGTGATTACGAGGGAGAAATCGCCGGGTACGGCGGAATTTGGATAGTGTTTGAAGAGGCCCATATAACCAATGTAGCGGTTGGTTTAGACTTTCGTCAGGCCGGGATTGGGACTGCCCTGATGGAAGAATTGGAAAAAACGGCCCGGGATAAAAAGGCCCGGCGTATACTTTTGGAGGTTCGTCCTTCCAACCAGGCCGCCCTGAAGATGTATCGCAACCTGGACTATGTCCCTACCGGATTGCGGAAAAAATACTACTCTGATAACAATGAAGATGCTATTATAATGACTAAATTGCTGTTTAATAACGGAAAAGGTGAGATAGATTGCACGATGTATTAATTCTGGGTATAGAGACTTCCTGTGATGAGACGGCTGCCGCGGTGGTTAAAAACGGCCGGGAGATACTATCCGATGTGGTTAACTCCCAAATTGATATACACTCCCAATTCGGCGGGGTAGTGCCGGAAGTGGCGTCACGCAAACATATAGAGAATATAGGCTTGGTGGTAGATACCGCTTTTGAAAATGCAGGGCTGTCCTATAACGATATTGATGCGGTAGCCGTTACCAACCGGCCGGGTTTGATTGGAGCTTTGCTGGTGGGTCTATCATTTGCCAAGGCCTTTGCTTATGCGCTTAATCGCCCGCTACTGGCGGTCAACCATCTGGAGGGTCATATCTATGCCAATTTTCTGGAGCATTCCGCCATTGAACTTCCTGCTCTGTGTCTGGTGGTTTCAGGAGGCCATACCAGCCTGGTCTACATGCCCTCCATAGGAGAATATGAGCTGGTCGGCGAAACCCGAGATGATGCCGCCGGGGAGGCTTTTGACAAGGTGGCTCGTTTTTTAGGCCTGGGTTACCCGGGAGGACCGGCCATTCAAAAGGCCGCCCAAAAAGGTGAGCCCGGTAAGGTGATTCTGCCCCGGGTATTCCTGGATAGAAACGATTTTGAGTTCAGTTTCAGCGGTTTGAAAACAGCCGCCATGAACGAATGGAATAAGCTTAAACGAAAGGGACTGGCTAACGTAAATGATTTAGCGGCAGAGTTTCAGGCGGCTCTGGTGGAAGTACTGGTGGAAAAGACCATGCATGCTGCGGAACAATTCAAGGCCCGGTCAATACTGTTGGCGGGCGGAGTGGCAGCCAATCAGGAACTGCGAAATCTGATGAAAAAAAGAGGCCGGGAACAGGGACTGCCGGTATATTATCCTTCTTTGCATTTATGCACCGACAATGCGGCTATGATTGCCGGCAATGCACATATTAAGTACATTAAAAACATTTATGCCCCCCTTAATGTCAATGCTTATCCTGGTCTGATTGTCCCTGTGAAAAGTACCTGTGGATAATGTGTATAAGTCTGTTGATAACTAATTTTCCGCATCCGGCAAATATAAAAATTAGCTGTGAAGTCCTAGCGTAAAATGTCGTTGCCTTAATATAGAACAAAGCTTCCTGTGGATAACCGGGAAGTAAGGAGTGATAAGAGTGCAGCCGGTTTTATTTACTATTGGGAAAATAAATGTATTCTCCTGGGGCTTGATGCTGGCTATAGCTGTAATTGTAGCCATTATCGGCATCGGCCGCTTATTTGATCGGGAAGGCTATGAACGGGATATGGTTCTTGACCTGGTCATGCTGTGTGTCATATTTGGCATTATAGGAGCTCGTATAGCTTATGTTTTTACTTACGATTGGGCTGTCTTCCTGTCCGATCCCCTGATGCTTTTCAGACTGCAGGACGGGGGTTTCAGAGGAATGGCCTGGTATGGCGGGCTGGTTGGAGGGCTGATCCCTTTTATAGTCTATCTGCGTTATAAAAAGCTGTCCTTCTGGAAAGTAGCCGACATGTTTGCTCCTTATCTGGCTCTGGGTTATGCTCTGGTCCGGATCGGGTGTTTTTTGAATGGGTGCTGCTACGGAAATATAACCGAATCAGCCTGCGGCGTAGTTTTTCCGGCGGTGGATGCCTATCACCGGCATCCTACCCAGCTCTATGGTTCAGCTCTGAATATTCTTCTGTTTATAGTGCTCATAAGATTTTACCCGCGGCGTAAATTTCCCGGTCAGGTATTTTTACTGTATGTAATCGGGTATTCGGTTTATCGTTTTATTGTTGAATTTTTCCGCTCCAATGAAATTTTTATTGGCTGGCTGTCAATCGGCCAGGTTTATACTCTGGTCTTGCTGGGCCTGGCTCTATTAGCCTATGAATGGGTGAAATCACGTCACCGGGAAGGAGCTTAGAAAATGGTGGACAGGGCCGACCGGGATATCGGTAAGGAGGGTTCCGGACCGGCGGGACGAGACCAGCTGCGCCGCAAGATGGCGGCCCGGAGGAAAGCGATGTCCGGTCTGGAGGTAGATGCCCTCAGCCGGCGGATATGCCAGCGGCTGGAACAGCTGCAGCCGTTGGCCGGGGCCCAGGTGATAATGGGGTATAGCAGCATTAAAAATGAGGTCAACCTTATCCCCTGGTTAGAGCGGCTTAAGGAACAGGGCAGGACTATATTGCTTCCGCGGGTAGAGGGCAATTGCCTGGAGGCAATAGAGTTTAAAGATTGGGATGATGTGGGGTGCGGGTCTTTTGGCATCTGTGAACCCCGGGGAGAGCCTTTTGCAATCGACAGAATTGATGTGGTTTTAGTGCCTGGTCTGGTTTTTGACGCCAAGGGATATCGGTTGGGGTATGGGAAGGGCTACTATGATCGTTTCCTCCCCCGTCTCAGCAGGGATTGTTTCAACTGTGGAGTCTGTTATGAATATCAGATGGTGGACAATATCTTCCCTCATACCGGAGATGTGCCGCTGCACTGGATAGTTACCGACCGCTCTGAAATTGCAGTGGATATGAACTTTTTTTGAATAAGAAAAATAAGGGGCGTTTTCCCGGATTCGACTCAGAAATAAGAACCCGTGGGAACGCCCCCTTTTATTTATGCCCTTTGCTTAGGAATTAACTTGCCCGTTTCCTTTCGGGTTATCCAGAGTAGCTTCCTTAAGGGCGGCGAATACTCCGCCCAGTCCGGCAAGGTCAGAGGGGATAATAAGCTTGGTCGCCTGCCCGTCGCTGATTACCTTCAGGGCTTCAAGGGATTTTAAGGCCAGGACTTTCTCGTCAGCGGAAGCTTCTTTCAGCATAACCAGACTGTCAGCCAGGGCCCTCTGCACCAGCAATACGGCCTGTGACTCGCCCTCGGCTTCCAGTATTTTAGCCTGCCGGCTTCCTTCGGCCTCGCGGATATTAGCCTCTTTAACCGCTTCGGCATTTAATATGGCAGCCTGTTTGCGGCCTTCGGCTTCCAGTATGGTAGCCGTTTTTTGTCCTTCGGCCTGCAATATGGCTTCTCTTTTTTCTCTTTCCGCCCGCATCTGCTTTTCCATCGCGGTCTGAATGTCCTTGGGAGGAAGAATATTTCTCAGTTCTACCCGATTTACCTTAATGCCCCATTTATCAGTAGCTTCGTCCAGTATAGTCCTGAGGCGGGTATTGACCAGATCTCTGGAGGTAAGAGTCTCATCCAGTTCCAGATCGCCCACAATGTTTCTGAGGGTAGTTGCGGTAAGATTTTCGATGGCCATGATAGGATTAGCGATTTCATAGGTGTATTTAAAGGCATCAGTGACCTGATAATAGACCACCGTGTCAATCATCATAGTAACATTATCCTTGGTTATGACCGGCTGAGGAGGAAAGTCCACCACCTGCTCGCGCAGATCCACCACGGCCCGGAAAGAATCAATAAAGGGAATGATCATATTAATTCCCTGCTCGGCCATCTTGTGAAACTTACCCAGCCTCTCAACAATTCCCACCGTAGATTGCCTGATAATTTTGATAGCGGAAAAGGCAATGAGGATAACAAAGATGACAATAATAAGGTCGACAAAAAGTCTCAGTACCGGCATATATTAATTTCCCCTTTCGATTTTGATTTCAAAATTTTAATCAATCGACTTTACTACCTGGAGCTTAACCCCGTCTATTCCAGTAACTATGATCCTGTGGCCGGCTTCAATCTTTTCACCGGATATGGCGGTCCAGATTTCACCATTTACTTTAACTTGCCCAAAGTGGAGAGGCTCAATACTGCTGGTAGCGATACCGTGCTGACCGACCAGCGCATTAACATTACTCAGGGTGTCATTAGTCTTAAAGAGCTTCATAACCAGGGGGCGGGTAAAAATGATAAACAATAGAGTCAAAAAAGCGAAGACCAGCAACTGAGTTTCAAGTGAGGGCAACCATCCTACACTCACCGCCCCGGCCACAATCAGAGCTGCCAGGGCCAGCCAGAGAAACCATAGTCCAACAGTGGCAATCTCAATGGCTCCGCACACTACAGCTGCCAGTATCCATTGTATAGCTGTCACTTTTTTAATAACCTCCTCGCCGGATGGTTTTTCATTATAATAGAATATTATTTACTAATTAAAATGATACCATAATTCTGCCTCTTTTCTACAGTATAAACGCTATAAAGATTTGCAATAAACGAAGATTTTGTAAAAAATTGTAGTAGCAATAAAAATAATGAATGTTGTATAATTAAACAACATGGAGACTCCGATTCAGTTGGCCTAAGATCTTGCGATTATGGCGGCTGAACGAGAGGGTATGCCGGGAAACCTGTATGCCTCCTGTTGGGAAAGGAGTATACCAGATATATTTGAGGCTGTATACTCCCTTATTTAAGGGAGCTATTTTTTAGGGGAGGTTTTTTTGATTATGGCGGAACCTAAAGAATTGATTGTGAAGTTGCAGGAGATGTTTCCCAATGGCAGAATGAGCTGCTCCGAAGCCCGCGAATTAGCAGAAAAAATGGGTATTGCCTTAGAAGATATGGGGAAATTGTGTGATCAGGCGGGAATTAAGATTTTTGCCTGTGAACTGGGTTGCTTCTGAGGAGCAGATGCTTAATGACAGTCCCGGGGAGAGTGAGAATATGCTGGACAATTACCAACGGAATATCAATTATTTGCGGGTATCGGTAACCGACCGCTGCAATTTGCGCTGTCGTTATTGCATGCCCGAAGAAGGTGTGGGCGACCTGGGACATTATAGGATTTTAAGTCTGGAGGACTTGGCCCGTTTAATTAAAATATCAACCGCAGTGGGGATACGCAAGGTCAGATTTACCGGCGGAGAGCCTCTGGTGCGCAAGAATATCGGACAACTTGTGCGTTATACCTCTCAAGTGGCAGGAATTAATGATATCGCCATTACTACCAATGGTATTCTCTATCCTGACATGGCCCAGGAACTGAAAGAGGCCGGTTTAAAAAGGGTCAACATCAGCCTGGATACGATGTCAGAAGTGAAATATCGCTTCATAACCCGACGGGGTGATTTAAAAGATGCCTGGAGAGCCATATTTAAAGCTCTGGAGCTGGAGATGCATCCGGTAAAAATAAATACCGTAATAATCAGGGATTTTAATGATAATGAAATTATGGATTTTGTCCGTCTGGCTTATGATTACCCCCTGCATCTCAGATTTATAGAATTTATGCCCATTGGAGACCTGCATTACTGGAAAAAAGAACGGATGATAAGCATTGATGAAGTTAAAAGCCAGATCGAAAGGGAATATGAATTAAAGCCGGACAAGACTATAAAAGGCAATGGCCCGGCCAAATCTTACCGCATAACCGGAGGACAGGGCTCAATCGGATTTATTGCTCCGATGAGCAACCATTTTTGCAGCGAGTGCAATCGTATCCGCATGACGGCTGACGGCAAGCTCAGGGGTTGCCTCTATGATAAAAGGGAGATAGACCTTAAAACCGCCATGCAGGCCGGAGCCAGTGACCAGGAACTGGAGAAACTGTTCCGGGAGGCAATTGCCATGAAGCCGGCGCGTCACTTTATGAATGGGGGCTGGGGAAACAAAAACCAGCGCAAGATGTTTCAAATAGGAGGCTAAGAATGGATTTAACCCATATCAACGAACAGGGAAGGGCGAGAATGGTTGATGTCGGCGGCAAAGATGACAGTGAAAGGGTGGCCGTAGCCCGGGCTGTTATCTCTATGCAGCCTGAAACTCTGGCTTTGATAAAGAGCGGGGGAATTAAGAAAGGCGACGTCTTAGGAGTGGCCCAGGTTGCAGGTATCATGGGAGCCAAACAGACCTCCAGTTTAGTACCCATGTGTCACCCTTTGATGTTGAATGCAGTTGATATACAGTTTGAGCTGGATGATGATACTTCCTCCGTCATAATAACTTCTGTAGTCAAAACTACCGGCAAAACCGGGGTGGAAATGGAGGCCATAACCGCTGCCGCAATTGCTGCGATAACCATATACGATATGGCCAAGGCGGTGGATCGCTGGATGGAGATCAAAGAGATTAAACTCCTGGAAAAATGGGGCGGCAAGAGCGGTCATGTAAAAAGAGGGTAATCGTAAAGGAGAATATGAGGATGAAAGGAACCTTGTACTCAATCTGCATAGCTCCGGAAAGGGGACAGCTTAAAAAAGAAGTAAAGGCTGCCCGGCTGATAAGGGATTATGGTATAGAAAACGATGGGCATGCAGGTCCCTGGGGCCGCCAGGTGACTTGTCTCAATCGGGCCAGTGTGGAGAAAGTCAATAAGGAAAAGAATATGAATGTAGGCCCGGGCGAATTTGCCGAGAACCTGCTTATAGACGGCATTGACCTGGCTGCGGTAGGGATAGGCGGGCGTTTGCAAATAGGTTCGGATGCGATTCTGGAAGTATCCCAGATCGGCAAGGAGGATCATCCCAGCGTGGTCACCCGGACTCTGGGCGTCACCCTGTTGCCCTATGAAGGCCTTTTCTGTCGCGTAATTGCGGGTGGAGAAATAAAAAAAGGCGACCAGGTAGAGGTGATATAATGTTTCGTACAGGAATATTGGTTATGAGTGATAAAGGTTCCCGGGGGGAACGGGAAGATCTGAGCGGGAAAAAGATAGCCGAGATGCTGGGACCGGAATACAGCATAGATTATTACGAAATCATACCGGATGAAAAAGAGCTCATAGCAGACAAATTATGTCATGCCTGTGACAGCATGGCTCTGGATCTCATACTTACCTCGGGCGGAACCGGTTTTTCCAGCCGGGATGTAACGCCGGATGCTACTCTGACAGTGATTGAAAAGATAGTGCCCGGTATCCCGGAAGCTATGCGCTATTATGGTTTGCAGAAGACTGCCAAGGCCATGTTGTCGCGAGGAGTAGCCGGAATAAGAGGCAAGACCCTGATAATAAACATGCCGGGGAGTGTCAAAGGGGTGCGTGAATCCCTGGAAGCCATCCTGCCCGCTTTGGCGCATGGGCTGGAGACCATGATCGGCAGCACCGGCGAATGCGGCCGGGAGTAATAAGAGAATAAATTCAGCCACCCGGAATGTCACCCCGGCGTTTTGTTTTGTGCAGTTATGCCAATTTTCAGCCCCGGCTGCAGCATATGCGATAATTACTGCAAATTTACTTCATACTTTTATTTTGCCTCTATCAATATGCAAATAGACTTGGGACCACCGTTTCATTAGTAAAAACAGACGCGGAACCCGTGGAATCTTTGGGAAATACGCGGAGCTTATTAAGGTTCTCTTCCGCGTTCTTCCCTCTAAATTCCCGGAATTCCGCGTCAAAAAATATAGCCGAACCGTTTTTTTCATTCTTGGTTGCGGCCCTCCCGGCCATGGCCTGTTAATATGCAAATCCGGGTTTATGTGCTTCCAACATTTGCACCGGGTTAGTACCTGTCCCGGAAAATAATAAAAAAACTTGATTTTAAGAGGTATAAAAAGAAAATGACCGTAGCATAATATAAATCGATAATATCAGGCAGATTTAAGGAGAAATCTAATTTGAATACTTACATAGTCTGACCTATATTATAGTTATGTTAGCACTCACGCTTATTGAGTGCTAACAACACCATCAAATTGAAGGGGGTATAACCTTTGAAGATCCAACCATTAGCAGACAAGCTGGTTATTAAAGTTATGGAAGTTACTGAAGAAAAAACCAAAAGCGGGCTGTATGTTCCCGACACAGCCAAAGAAAAACCCCAGGAAGGCGAAGTCCTGGCAGTAGGCCCCGGCGCCATGAATGATAAGGGAGAAAGGCTGCCTATGACTTTAGCTGTCGGCGATCGGATTATTTTCTCCAAGTATGCTGGAACTGAAATCAAGCTTGATGGAGAAGAATATTTAATTATGTCCGAACGTGACATACTGGCCAAATTAAACTAAACGGAAGAAGGAGGACATACAGATGATTGCCAAGGAAATTAAGTTTGGGGAAGAAGCCAGAAGAGCATTGGAAAGAGGCGTTGATACCTTGGCCAATGCGGTTAAAGTAACTCTGGGACCCAAAGGCCGCAATGTGGTTTTAGATAGGAAGTTTGGTTCACCCACAATTACCAATGATGGTGTAACTATCGCCAGAGATATTGACCTGGAAGATCCCTGGGAAAATCTGGGGTGCCAGCTGGTTAAAGAAGTAGCCATCAAGACTAACGATGTTGCTGGTGACGGAACCACCACCGCAACTGTTCTGGCCCAGGCAATGATAAAAGAAGGTCTGAAAAACGTAGCCGCCGGCGCCAATCCCATGATCATGAGAAGGGGCATTGAAATGGCGGTAAAAGCTGCGGTAGAAGAGATAAAGAATATCAGCAAAGAGGTGGATTCCAAAGAATCTATTGCTCAGATAGCTGCTATTTCTGCCGACGATTCCGAAATCGGCGCCCTGATTGCGGATGCTATGGAGAAGGTGGGCCGGGATGGAGTTATCACGGTTGAAGAATCGCAGTCCATGGGAACTTATCTGGAAGTGGTCGAAGGCATGAGCTTTGACCGCGGCTATATATCCCCCTATATGGTAACCAACACGGAAAAGATGGAAGCAGTTCTGGATGATCCCTACATTCTTATCAGTGACAAGAAGATATCCTCCATCACGGAAGTTCTGCCTGTGCTGGAAAAAGTGGTTCAGACCGGAAAACCTTTGCTGCTGATTGCTGAGGAGGTTGAAGGCGAGGCCTTGGCTACTCTGATAGTCAATAAACTGAAGGGCACATTCAACTGTGTAGCAGTCAAAGCCCCTGCTTTCGGGGAAAGAAGGAAAGCTATGCTGGATGATATCGCTATTTTGACCAAAGGCCAGGTAGCTTCAGAAGATCTGGGAATTAAGATGGAAAATGTAACCCTTGATATGCTGGGCCGGGCTCATCAGGTAGTAGTCAAGAAGGAAGAATGCATAATCGTAGATGGCGCCGGCAGCGAAGAAGACATAAAAGCCCGTATCGCCAACATAAAGAGACAGCTGGAAGAAACCGATTCCGAGTATGATAAAGAAAAGCTGCAGGAGAGAATGGCCAAGCTGTCCGGTGGCGTGGCTATCATTCAGGTGGGAGCCGCTACCGAGACCGAACTGAAGGAAAAGAAACACCGCATTGAAGACGCTTTGGCAGCTACCAAAGCCGGTGTTGAAGAAGGCATGGTTTCCGGAGGCGGTACCGCATTAATCAATGCTATGGCCGCAGTAGAAAAGGTTGAAGCTTCCGGTGATGAGTTTACCGGAGTAAATCTGGTCAAGAAGGCTCTGGAAGAGCCGCTGCGTCAAATTGCCAATAATGCCGGGGTAGAAGGCTCGGTAGTAGTTGAAAAAGTAAAAGAAGCCGCTCCGGGAGTAGGGTATAACGCTTTAACCGGGGTTTATGAGAATATGGTAGCAGCCGGAATCATTGATCCGGCCAAAGTAACCCGTTCAGCGGTCCAGAATGCAGCCAGCATAGCAGCTATGGTTCTTACTACCGAAGCTGTGGTTTCGGAAATTCCCAATAAGGACGACGCGAAAGCCATGGCCGGTATGGGCGGCGGAGCCCCCGGAATGGGTATGATGTAATAGCTTAATTAATAAAAAAGCTGGCGTAAGCCAGCTTTTTTTAGCATATACTGCCGCTTTAGGATAAAATAACAGGCCAATCCTCGAAATAAATGTTATAATTTGTACAGTTATCTGACAAATAAGACAGCAGCTTTGGAGGAAGTCGTATGCGAAAGATTAAAAATGGACTGGCGGCGCTCTTGGCCTATTGTATACTGGCGGCCGTTGCTTATGGTGCGATCACTTTTTGGAATTGGCATCCTGAATTTACTTATACAATAACCTTTATGCTAGCGGTGGTTATATGGTATGAAGCCTTGACCCGGGCTTTTAAGAGAGACTTAGGGAGAGGCGTGGGGGTAGTTTTAGCCTATATTATTCCCAGTATAATAATATCTTATCTTAATTACAGCGCCAGCCTGGCTGGGGCAGGAAAAGCCACTATTAACGCCACGGTGTATAAATTATTCCACATGCCGATGATTTTCGGACTAAATAGCGTATCCGGGCTTCTGACCGACTATCCCCTGTTGATGATATTTTTTCCTTCGCTCATGATGCTGATTCTGGCTATCTATCCCTTTGCTCACAATATCTCCAAAGCCATTGAGGCCCAGCATACTCAATACATATTCAGATAAGACGGCGACTAAAACTTATTATTTTATATATCACAGGAATGTTCTGAAGAACTATTCCTGTGATATATTTGTCCCCGCTTTCAGCCCCGCCTTAGCATGACTTGTTCCAACGGATGACAAATATTTCTGGTGATGGCCGCCTGAGGGAAGGGCGAGCACAGTTGTGCAAGAAATAAGAATATTCTGAAAATTGTTGACATCCTTTTATCCAACTGCTTTAATTTAACCAAGCTTTTTCCCGGCCGGCATCTTGGCTCAAAAAAGTAACAACCAGGCAGGTGTAGATAATTGAACATTCAAATAAAAGCTCTGGGGCATGCTTTGCCTCCTCGGGTCATGAGTAACAGTGACCTGGAGAAAATGGTTGATACCAACAACGAATGGATAATAGAGAGAACGGGAATAAAAGAAAGAAGGATTGCCGCTAAGGAAACGCGCACTTCCGACCTCTGTTACGATGCAGCCGCCATGGCTCTGCAAAAAGCCGGAATAGAAGCCGGGCAACTGGATTTGATAATTGTGGCGACTGTAACTCCGGATATGCCGTTTCCAGCTACGGCCTGCATTCTGCAGGAGCGTTTGGAAGCCCGCAATGCTGCGGCTTTTGATCTGGGAGCGGGTTGTACCGGGTTTCTTTATGCCCTGACCGTAGCGGAAAAATTCCTATCTACCGCCGGATATAATTATATCCTGGTAGTGGCTTCCGACCTCTTGTCCCGAATAACCGATTATAGTGATCGCAATACCTGTGTACTTTTTGGCGATGGCGCCGGGGCCGCGGTCCTGGCCCGGGGCGAGTCTCCGGCAGGTATCATCGCCACCTATCTGGCGGCGGACGGCAGGGGGGCCGAGTCACTCTACATGCCGGCCGGCGGTTCGGCTTTACCAGCCTCGGAACAAACTATCCGTGACCGCTTGCATTACATCAAAATGAATGGCAATGAGGTGTTCCGCTTCGCCAGCCAGGCTATGGCCGAAGTCAGCGAAAAATTACTGGCCCGGGCCGGTCTTGATTATGGGGATATTGATGTCTTTGTGCCTCACCAGGCCAATATCCGTATCATAAAAACAGCTATGAAACGTATGCATATACCGGAAGCGAAGACCCTGATCAATATAGACAAATTCGGCAATATGTCGGCTGCCTCTATACCGGTGGCTCTTTCCATGGCAGACCTGGAGGGCAGAATCCGGCCGGGAGATTTGGTTTTAATGGTGGCCTTTGGTGCAGGGCTGACCTGCGGCGGAGCTATTGTTCGCTGGGGGAGGGATTAGGGATGCGCTTCAGAACCCGATTATGTGATCTTCTAAATATCGAATACCCGATAATACAGGGCGCTATGGCCTGGATAGCGGGAGGAAGGCTGGCGGCAGCCGTATCCGAGGCGGGAGGATTAGGAGTAATAGGTACCGGCGACGGAGACCGGGCGTGGCTGGAAAGGGAGATAGAGCTTGCCCGCCGGCGTACGCAAAAGCCTTTTGCGGTTAATCTCATGTTGGCCTCTCCTCATGTTGAGGAGATCGTTGATTTGGTAATCAAGGCTCAGATACCGGTGGTAACCACCGGCGGGGGCAATCCGGGCCGTTATATGGAAAGCCTGAAAAACGCCGGCATCAAGGTGCTTCCGGTAGTAGCCTCCCTGGCACTGGCCCGCCGCCTCAGCCGGCTGGGGGCGGATGCCATTATTGCTGAAGGCAGCGAATCGGGCGGCCATGTCGGAGAGATGTCCACCATGTGTCTGGTGCCGATGGTGGTGGATGCGGTCGATGGACCGGTAGTTGCTGCCGGCGGCATCGCCGATGGCCGGGGGGTTATGGCCGCCCTGGCCCTGGGGGCGGAGGGGGTACAGCTGGGTACCCGCTTTGTTTGTGCTCAGGAATGCGATGTACATCCCCTTTATCAGGAGAAGATAATAAAAGCCCGTGACCGGGACACAGTTGTCTGCGGTCAGTCCACCCTGCACCCGGTGCGGGCTATTCACAATCGTTTTACCCGGGAATATCTTAAACTGGAGACAGCGGGAGGCAACCGGGAATTGCTGGAGGAAATGGGCCGGGGACGTTACCCCCGGGCAGCTCTGCAGGGGGAAGTAAATGAGGGCACCATACTGGCAGGGCAGATATGCGGATTGGTGAATCAGGTGCAGCCTGCGGCTGATATCGTGAATGAGATAATCAAGGACGCCATTGCGGTCAGACAGAGAATGGAGGGTATATCATGCCGGCTTTAGCTTTTGTTTTTCCGGGACAGGGAGCTCAGTATACCGGAATGGGCCGAGAAATGGCAGAAAAATACCCGGAAGCAGCCGAAGTCTTTGACCGGGCTGATCGGATCAGCAGTTACAAAATCAGTGATCTTTGCTTTTACGGTCCTGCCGCTAAATTAAACCAGACAGAATTCGCGCAGCCGGCATTGTTGGTAACCAGCCTGGCGCTTCTGGCGGTAGTAAAAAAACAGGGGATTTATCCCAACCTGCTGGCTGGATTGAGCTTGGGCGAGTATACTGCCCTGACGGCATCCGGTTCCATTGACCTGGAAGACGTTTTGCCCCTGGTTCAAACCCGAGCCGGTCTGATGCAGGCGGCGGTCTCCCCAGGGGAAGGGGCCATGGCCGCGGTTTTGGGACTGGATTATGAAATCCTGGACCGGGTTTGTCGGGAAACGGAGGGAATAGTGGATATTGCCAATCTGAACTGCCCGGGTCAGATGGTTATTTCCGGAGCCAGAGAAGCAGTTTTACGGGCCGGCGATATATTGCGGGCACAGGGGGGAAAGGTAAAAATACTGGAAGTATCTGTTCCTTCCCACAGCCGTTTGATGAAACCGGCGGCCGACAAGCTGCAGGAGCATCTGCAGCGGCTGCAGTGGCATAATCCGACTCCGGGAGTCATAAGCAATGTAAACGGGCAGGAGCATAGCCCGGAAAGGATTGGCGATTTACTGGTACAACAGCTATATTCCCCGGTACAATGGGAAGCCAGCGTCAGGTATATGGCGGAAAAGGTGGACTATTTTATTGAAATCGGGCCGGGCAGGACCTTATCCGGTTTGATCAAACGTATTGCTCCCAGTCGTTTGCTGGGAAATGTAGAGGACAGTAAATCATTGGCAAAAGTAATTGAGGAGGTTGAGGCGGATTGCAGGAAAGGGTAGCGCTGATAACCGGAAGTTCCCGGGGAATAGGCCGTACCGTTGCCTTGACTTTTGCCCGCCAGGGCTATAAAGTAGTGGTTAATTATCACCGCAACCGGGACCAGGCGGAGCAGGTGATGGCAGAAGTCAATGCGGCCGGCAGCGGAGGCATTCTGGTTCAGGCCGATGTATCCCGGCCCGAAGAGGCCCGGGAACTGATAGAAGCAGGGATAAAAGAATTTGGTCGCCTTGATGTACTGGTCAACAATGCCGGCATCAATCACGACCAGTTGATGCTCAGAATACAGGATGACGAATGGGAAAGGGTGATAGATACCAACCTGGCTTCAGCCTTTTACTGCAGCCGGGCTGCGGTAAAGCACATGCTCAGAAAACGCTTTGGCCGGATTATCAGCCTTTCCTCGGTAGTAGGAATCAGCGGCAATGCCGGCCAGACCCATTATGCGGCCGCCAAATCCGGACTGCTGGGTTTAACTTATTCCATTGCCCGGGAATATGGAAGCCGGGGAATCACAGCCAATGCTGTCGCTCCGGGATATATTGAGAGCGACATGACCGCAGGCCTTAACGAAGAACAGCGCCGGCAGATTTTGTCCGCTATAGCGGCAGGCAGGCTGGGAAAGCCTGAAGATGTGGCGGCGGTGGTGCTCTTTCTGGCCTCCGCCGAGGCTTCCTATGTCAACGGTCAGGTAATCCGGGTAGACGGAGGCATGGGGCCGTTTTAGGCTCGTAAAAGGTTTATTTCCCCTGTTATTTAACTATAATAACATTATTAATGATTTAAGGAGGAATACAGAATGGCAGTGTTTGATGAGCTGGTCAAGATAATTGCGGAGATTAAGGATATCCCTGAGGATGAGATTAAAATGGAGTCCAGTTTCGAAGAGAATCTGGAGGCTGATTCCCTGGATATAGTGGAAATGCTGATGCTGCTGGAGGAAAAATTCGATATCCAGATACCGGAAGAAGCCGCCGAAAAATTAAAAACAGTGGGGGATGCGGTTAGTTACGTGGAGAATTTACTGGACCAATAAGTCAGGAGTGATTAAATGTCACAACGACGTGTAGTTGTTAGTGGTATGGGAGTTATCTCTGCCATTGGACTGGACAGGGATACGTTCTGGGCAAATCTGCTCCAGGGAAAAAGCGGGATAGGGCCAATTGAACGTTTTGACAGCTCTGCCTTTCCCAGCCGGATGGCGGCTGAAATCAAGAATTTTAATGCTGCGGATTATATGGCTAAAAAAGATGCCCGGCGCATGGATCGCTTCGTCCAGTACGCCTGTGCGGCAGCCTCAATGGCAGTCGCCGACGCTGGTCTGGCAAACGTTTTACCTAAGGTAAAAGAACGTACCGGGGTAATAATCGGTTCCGGTATAGGCGGAATTGAGACCTTTGAACAACAGCACAGCAATATGCTGAACCGGGGCATTGGCGCCATCAGTCCCTTCTTTATTCCCATGATGATCCCCAATATGGCTTCAGGGCAGGTAGCGATTATGCTGGGAGTAACCGGGCCCAATTCCTGTACGGTTACGGCCTGTGCTTCTGCCACTCATGCTATCGGAGACGCTTATCGCGCTATTCAGAATAACAAGGCTGATATAATGCTGACCGGCGGCAGCGAGGCTTCCGTTACCCCTATGGCTATTGGCGGCTTCTGTGCCATGAAGGCTTTGTCCACCCGTAATGAAGAGCCTCAGAAGGCCTGCCGTCCCTTTGACTTACAACGAGATGGCTTCGTGATGGGCGAAGGCGCCGGGGTATTGGTTCTGGAAGAAATGGAACACGCCCTGCAGCGGGGTGTTGTACCTTATGCAGAGTTGATCGGCTTCGGCTGCAGCGCGGACGCCGTACATATGGTGCAGCCCGATATTGAGGGAAGGGGTGCCGCTGCGGCTTTCCGCCATGCGCTGGCCGATGCCGGGATAAAGCCGGAGCAGGTGGATTATGTCAATGCCCATGGCACTGGCACCAGCCTCAATGACCAGATGGAAACCAAAGCGATTAAGGATGTTTTCGCCCAGCACAGTTATGAAATGGCGGTGAATTCTATAAAAGCGGCTACCGGGCACACGCTGGGGGCCGCAGGGGCGATGGAACTTATTGCCACCGTACAGAGTCTGATGGAGCAGATTATACCGCCGACCCTGAACCTGGAAGAACCGGATCCGCTTTGCGACCTGGATTATGTGCCCTTGAAGGCCAGAAAGAAAGATTTGCAGATTGCGGCTTCGGACTCTCTGGGCTTTGGCGGGCACAATGCGGTTTTAATCTTGCGGAAAATGAGGTGAGTACGGGCTTGAATATTGAGCAGATAATGGAAATATTACCTCACCGCTACCCTTTTCTGATGGTGGATAAGATTCTGGAGATTGATCCGGGAAAGAGTGCCTTGGGGCTAAAGAACGTATCTATAAACGAGCCATATTTTATGGGCCATTTTCCCGGGCATCCGGTGATGCCTGGAGTTCTGATGATAGAAGCCATGGCTCAGGTAGGAGCCTGCGCCCTGCTGGCAGTGGATAAATACCGTAATCATCTGGCTTATCTGGCCGGAGTGGATCATATCCGGTTTCGGCGCATGGCCTCTCCGGGAGATACCTTGCTGATTAAATCAGAACTGCTGAATATAAAGGGGAATATCGGCAAAGGCCGGGGAGAAATCTCCATAGACAACGATACCCTTTGTAAAGGCGAATTCTGGTTTTCCCTCAATCAACTGGAGGGATAGCAATGAGCTTTATGTTTGGCAAAAAAAAATATATCCCAGTGAAATTGCCCAATGATCCCCGGACCGGCGTTTTGCCCGCCCAGGGGCAGAGTTGCCCCAACTGCGGCGTTTGGATATCAGCGGATAGGTTATCCGCTGATAAAGGGGTCTGTCCCAAATGCAATCACAATCTCACCCTTTCGGCCTATCAGCGTATAGAGCTGTTGAGCGATGATCATAGTTTTGAAGAGATGGATGCCGACCTGGCGGCCGGCAATATCCTGGATTTCCCTGATTATGAGGATAAACTGGAGCGGGCCCGGCAGGAGTCGGGGTTAGCCGAAGCTATTGTTACGGGCACAGCCTGTATCGGAGGTAACCGGACAGTACTGGCGGTTATGGATTCCAGCTTTATGATGGGAAGTATGGGGGTTGCCGTGGGGGAGAAAATATGCCGGGCAGTGGAACAGGCTTTGCAACTGGAATTGCCCCTGATAATATGCAGTACCTCCGGTGGCGCCCGGATGCAGGAAGGAATTTTCTCTTTGATGCAAATGGCCAAGACGGTGGCTGTTTTAGAACGCCTGCATAAAAAGGGGCTTTTATATATTTCCGTTCTCACCCACCCGACCACCGGTGGAGTATTGGCCAGTTTCGCTTCCATGGCGGATATTATTATCGGAGAATCCGGTGCGTTGCTGGGCTTTACCGGTCCCCGGGTAATCAAGCAGACCATAGGTGAGCGCCTGCCCGATAATTTTCAGCGGGCCGGTTTTTTACTGGATCATGGCATGCTGGACTTAGTAGTGGAACGTTCTAAGCTGCGGGATACTCTGATATTGCTGTTAAAACTTCACCAGGAGGGAAAAGGATGCTGAAAAGGCAGTTTGATTATGAGCACAAGTATCAGAGCCTGAAGCAAAAGGTCACTGAACTGCGGGATGCTTCCACCAATCTGGATATTAACCTGGCTGCGGAGATCGGCGAGATGGAAAAGAGGATGGAAAATTTGCGGGCTGACAAATACCGGCAACTGACGCCCTGGGAGAAAATTCTGCTGATACGCCAACCGGAGCGGCCCACCACCCGTGATTATATTGAGTATTTATGTGATGAATGGATTGAATTGCATGGAGATCGCCTGTTTGGGGAAGATCGGGCTATCCTTACCGGTATCGGCAGTTTCCAAGGCCGGCCGGTGACTATTATCGGGCACCAAAAAGGCAAGGATACCAAAGACAATATCCGCAATAATTTTGGTATGCCCCATCCTGAAGGATACCGGAAGGTCGAACGGATGTTGCTGCAAGCGGAGAAGTTCAAACGGCCGGTGCTGACGTTTATTGATACGGCCGGCGCCTATCCCGGGGTGGGAGCAGAAGAACGGGGGCAGGCCTGGGCCATTTCCCGGGTATTGACGACCCTGTCCGCGCTTAAGGTTCCGGTGGTTGCCGTTATTACCGGTGAAGGAGGCAGCGGCGGAGCTCTGGCTCTGGCCATATCCGACCGTCTGATTATGTTTTCCCACGCGGTTTTTTCAGTTGCATCATGCGAGGCTTGTGCTTCAATTCTGTGGCGCAGTCTGGACAAGGCGGAGGAAATGGCGGCGGCTCTGAAAATCACTGCGGCTGATTTGCTTCAGTTTGGCATTGTTGATGAAATTATTGACGAACCTCCGGGAGGAGCTCAGCAGGATCCCGACGCTATGGCGGACATGATGGGCGCCAGTATCAAAAGGTATTTGGATGAATTGCTGGAATTGGAAACGGACCAATTGCTGGAGCTGCGCTATCGTAAGCTGCGCAATGTCGGCCTGGACGCCGATTTTTAAGAAAAAGACAGATGAGGATGTTAATAGATAACCACAACTGATGCTCCCCTAGTTTGCGGTTAAGGGTGCAGATTGCAATTATAACAGCTCTGTTTGGATGCATAAATATGCAGGAGCCATCTGACGGCTCCTGCATATTTATGCGTCCAAAGTCCACACCATAACTAAGCAAAGGTTTATGCCTTCTATTGGCATTGATGTTGTCCGCTTGCCTGCCTGTGCCCTGTGGGTATGCCCCTGTGGGTAACTGCGAGCGATAAAAAAGGCTGCCGACTTTTATGAGTCGGCAGCCTTCGGTTTTAAAGGTCGTAATAGAGCTCAAATTCCAGCGGATGGGGGATATCATTTACCCGCCGGGCTTCCTGACGCTTATTTTCGATCCAGATATCTATCAGTCGTTGGGGGAATACGCCGCCGGCCAGCAGAAAATCATGATCTTCCTCCAGAGCGTCCAGGGCTTCATCCAGGGAGCGGGGGAGACCCTTGATCTTCGCTTGTTCTTCAGGCGGCAGCTTATAGAGATTTATATCATAAGGGCCAAAGCCTTCGGCGGTAGGATCAATTTTACTCCTGATTCCATCCAATCCTGCCATCAACATAGCGGAATAAGCCAGATAAGGATTGCAGGTGGCATCGGAGGAACGGAACTCAAAGCGCTTCTGGGCGGGTGACTTGGCATAGGCCGGTACCCGGATCACGGCACTGCGGTTGGCAGTGGCGAAACAGACGCTTACCGGGGCTTCATAGCCCGGCACCAGACGCTTGTAGGAATTGGTGCTGGGGTTGGTGAAGGCCAGCAGAGCCGGAGCATGTTTCAGCAAACCGCCGATAAAATATAAAGCCTCTTTACTCAATTGGGAATAACCATCAGGGTCAAAAAAGATGGGTTCCTTATCTTTAAACAGGTGCATATGCACATGCAGTCCGTTGCCCGCCTCGCCAAAAAGAGGCTTAGGCATAAAAGTTACCGTTTTACCTTCGGCAAAAGCCAGATTCTTGATCAGGTATTTGGTCAGCATGGTGCGGTCAGCCATTTCCCGCAGTCCGCCGAATTCCACTTCTATTTCCATCTGTCCGGGCCCCCCCACCTCATGGTGGTGGTACTTTACCGGAATATTATTTGCCTCCATTAAAAGGCACATCCGGGCGCGCAGATCGTAAAGCACATCCTGGGGCGGAGTTATGTGGTAACCACCCTTGAGGGGAACCTTATAGCCCAGATTCTGGTATTCACTTTCTCCGCTGTTCCATATGGCCTGTTCGGCATCAATACTGAAACCGACTTTATGCGGGCTGCATTCGTAGCTGACGTGGTCAAAAACATAGAACTCAAATTCAGGCCCGATCCGCATCTCATCCGCAATGCCCGTTGATATCATATACTCTTCCGCATTGCGGGCAATGGTCCGGGGATCCTGATCGAAACGGTAATTCTCCGGTTGAGCGATAACGTACACATCGCCGATCATGCTGAGTGTCGCCACCTCGGTAAACGGATCAAAGACGGCGGATTCAAGGTCAGGAATGAAAACCATATCGCTGTTTTCTACCGGAGCGAAGCCATAGTTGGAGCCGTCAAAGCCGATACCGTATTTCAGAGTGTCAGGGGTGAATCGTGAGGTAGGAATGCTGAGGTGACGCCATCTGCCCAGAAGATCAATCATCTTGAAATCTATCATTTCGATGCTACGTTCCCTGCAGAAGTCCACTACTTCTTCATAGCTTTTAAACACTTATATAAGCCTCCTTTGCCTTATATAAATTTTTGTCCGATAAAATTACCGTTGCAAATTATAACAAATTGAGTAGAGCGAGTAAAGCAATAACTTTAATATACAACATTTAAAATGCTATAAATGGAATTAAATGCTACCGCCAGCCAGGTAATATATCCTGCAAAAACCTAATAAATATGTATTACTCCAATAACCAATAAGTAGCTTAAAAATATTTCCAAGGGGTGAGATGCTATTAATAAAACTCGCTGGACTATAGTATTAATTTTGATCGGATGTATTGTTATCGCTTTCTTATCAGCTGAAAAAATTCATGATTACTATATAAAATCCAAACTTGAACCTCAGGTTGAGCTGAACCGAGCCTGCCAAAATATGGCCGCGGTAACAAGTTATAGATACAGTCTGTTGTCCACTTTCACCGTGGATGAGCGGAAGGAGGTGATAAGTGAGGTCAACGGAGAAAAACAGGACGGAAATACGCATATAAAGGGGGAGATGGTTAACACACCTGTAGATATTTATTATATAGACCGTACCATCTACAATTATGATTCCTTTGCTAAAAAATGGTTAGTCATCCCCAGCAGTACCAACAATTCCGAGGAACTACTGATTTCAGAACTGAATCCTCTGTCCAACTTCCGGTTTAAACAGATTAAAACGGTTGAAAAATTAGGCTTTGAAGAAATAGATGGTACGGAGTGTTTGCTGGTAAAATGCCAACCGTCGATTGAGAGTCAACTTCTGGAAACCATGTGGAAAGATTTCGAATACCGCCTATGGATTGATTTCCGCAAGGGGCTTATCAGTAAAGCCGAGTTGAATGCCACCAATAAGAAGATGACCAATACTAAACTGAATGTGACCGTTCAGTTTTCGAACCTGAACCAGAAGGTGCAAATAGAAGCACCGGATACAACTGCCAAAAACTAAGATGCAATTTCCGGGAGGGGCATCAAACCTGGGGACAACTGAAACCGGAAACGACAAGAGCAGGCATCCATTCGCAATCAGGTGAAGGATGTCTGCTCTTTGTGCATATAAATGATTTCCATATTGTTTTATTTAGAAAATAGACGCAGATTGACGCCTCCTACGGGGACTACTGATGCCCGTTATGCTCGCAATTAAGGGCGCGGAACCAGGCCGATTCATTATAAAAAAGACGCGCACCCCGCGGATTTATTAAAGTTTTCTTCCGCGTTTTTCCCCTGATAAATTCCCTGGATTCCGCGTCACAAACATAGCGGAATCAAATTCATTGCTGGCTGCGTCCTTACGGAGCGTGGCTGGTTAATAAGATTTGCAGGGATATTCCCCGAATTTATAACATTAAATGCCCCTGTCATCAGGATAGAGTCCAGGCGGTGATATATGAAATTGCGCTGGACTTTATTTTGCTGCTATAATCCAGTTATATGTTAATAGGAGGAATACGGCAGTGAATTGGGATGAAGTGGATATTCTTTATTCGCAGGAGCAAATAAAAAACCGGGTTAAGGAGCTGGGGCTTCAGATCAGCCGGGATTATCAGGGCGAAGAACTGCTGGTCATAGGAGTGCTGAAAGGTGCGTTTGTGTTTATGGCTGATCTGATAAGGGAGATCGACCTGCCGCTGGAGCTTGACTTTATAGGTGTTTCCAGCTACGGCGCTTCCACCATATCCTCGGGGGAAGTGCGTATTATCAAGGATCTGGATTACTCGGTGGAAGGCAAGAGCGTGCTTCTGGTCGAAGATATCGTTGATACCGGGTTAACGCTTAATTATATAAAGGAAATACTAAAAAAGCGCCATCCGCACAGTGTGAAAATCTGCTGCCTGCTGGATAAGCCTTCCCGGCGTAAGAGCCCGATAAAAGCTGAATATGTGGGCTTCAGTATCGAAGACCATTTTGTGGTAGGTTATGGTCTGGATTACGCGGGCCGATACCGTAATTATCCGGCCGTTTGCATCCTGAAACCGGCAGTATATGAGAAATAGAGGTGTATTTATGGATAAAGAAACGGTAGTAGTCCTTGATTTTGGGGGACAGTACAATCAATTGATCGCCCGCCGGGTGAGAGAACTGTCGGTCTACAGTGAAATGCTGCCTTATGACAGCAGCCTGGAGGAGATCAGGGGGAAGAATCCCCGGGCCATAATACTGACCGGAGGACCTTCAAGTGTGCGCGAAAAGGGAGCGCCGGTATGTGACCCGGGTGTTTTTGAACTGGGGGTACCGGTGCTGGGTATCTGTTACGGGATGCAGCTCATGGCTATGACTAGGGGTGGCGGAGTGGGCGGCAGCCTCTTAAGAGAGTATGGACGCAGTCATCTGCACGTAGTGGAGCAAGATCTGCTTTTTAAGGGAATACCCGACCAAATGCAGGCCTGGATGAGTCATGGCGATGCCATCAGCAGTGTTCCTCCGGGGTTCAAGGTCAGCGGCAGTACGGATAATTGCTCCATCGCCGCTATGAGTGATTCCGCCCGGGGCCTTTACGGGGTACAGTTTCATCCCGAAGTAAAACATACCGCTCATGGTATGGATATATTGCGCAACTTCTTATACCAGGTGGCAGGACTCAAAGGAGACTGGAACCTGAATGATTTAATAGCGGAAACGGTTGCTGATATCAAGGCCAGGGTGGGCAGCCAGAAAGTGCTCTGCGCTCTCAGCGGCGGGGTGGATTCGTCCGTGGCGGCAACCCTGGTGCATAAAGCCGTGGGAGATCAGCTGGTGTGCGTATATGTGGATAACGGTCTGATGCGCAAGGATGAATCGGAGCAGGTCATAGCCACCTTTAAGGAAAAGATGAAAATGAACCTGGTTTTTGCACCTGCGGCCGACCGTTTTCTGACCCGTTTGCATGGGGTTACCGACCCGGAACGGAAGCGTAAAATAATCGGTGAAGAATTTATCCGGGTATTCGAAGAGGAAAAAGCCAAACTGGGCGCAATTGATTACCTGGTGCAAGGCACTATCTATCCGGACATTATTGAGAGCGGCACCCGCACCGCCCAGACTATAAAGAGCCACCATAATGTGGGCGGCCTGCCGGAGGACATGGATTTTAAACTGTTGGAACCTTTGCGCTTGCTGTTTAAGGACGAGGTGCGTATAATCGGCGAAAAACTGGGCATTTCTCCGGAAATCCTCTGGCGGCAGCCCTTCCCCGGCCCGGGCCTGGGGGTACGGGTATTGGAAGAGGTAACCAAAGAAAAACTGGATATACTGCGGGAAGCTGACGCCATCGTCCGGGATGAGATCCATAAAGCCGGGCTGGATAAGGAGATATGGCAGGCTTTTGCGGTGCTGCCTCCGGTAAGGAGCGTAGGAGTGATGGGCGACGCCCGCACATATGCCTATCCTATAATTATCCGGGCCGTAGTCAGTGATGACGCCATGACCGCGGAAGTGGCGCAGCTGCCCTGGGAACTGCTGGACATCATGGCCCGCCGTATCGTGAACGAAGTGGACGGGGTCAACCGGGTAGCCTACGACATCACCAGTAAACCGCCGGGAACGATTGAGTGGGAGTAGGAAACAAAAGCCTGTAACCTAGCATTCAAGATGGTTACAGATTTTCTGTTGCCAAAAGCGTACTAAAAACGTACCGTTTATTTTAGTCTTTGCATAGATTGGCTGAGTGTAAACAGTAAGTACAAGCCGGAAGCCTGTAATCATACGGGTTCCCGGCTTTGATATTTTTGAGAGCGTACCTAAGAAGGATTGAAATGGAATAATATGGGTGATATACTGATATATAATGATACTAATTGCTACTGCTGGGGGTGTTAATGTGGATGCTAAATTATTTGCTGCTATGATTGCCGATAAAAAATTATACGACTTGCAGAAAATACAGTATAAATATTGTGTTGAAGATGTCGCGGATTTTATTGAGCTGCTGAAAAGCACCATGTACACAGTTATCCCGCTCCGGGATTTTTCCGGCCAGAAACTCGTTTATTTAGAGAATGTAACCAAAGTCGGCATGGGTGCGCTGAAATTGCTGCTCTCCCCCCAAAGCAGCGCAGCCGCATTTGGTATCAAGGCGATGGAGGACGAGATCCATTCCACTCTTATTATTGAAAATATTGAATCTTCCCGCGACAGCATCCGAAAAATCCTCAATGGATATGCTCCTGCCGGAGAGAGCGAAAACCGGATCTACGGCATGAAAAAAGGATTGGAATTTATAGCTGATCCGGAGAATAAAATCACAGAGATAAATCTGCATCAGCTATACCAAATAACGGTGGGTGATTTCCTTGATGAAGAAAACCAGCAGCTCCTGCCTGGCAAAATGTATCGTCATGGCGATGTTTTTATCATGGGCAGCAAGGTGGAGCATCAAGGATTGCATCATACTCAGTTGCCTGAATATATGGCGCAGTTGATGGATTTTATCAATCGTAAAGATGGAATCAACGATTTGCTCAAAGCCGCCATTATCCATTTTTATATCGGATATCTGCATCCCTTCTTTGATGGCAACGGGCGAACCGCCAGGCTGGTTCATCTATGGTATCTGGTGCAGCAGGGTTATTCATCGGCCCTGTATGTTCCATTTTCCAGCCATATCAAGGATAGTCAAAAAAGCTACTACAAGGCTTATTCGCTTACGGAACAGAACGCCAAAATCAGCGGCATTATAGATGTAACTCCATTCTTGGTGTACTTTATTGAAAATGTCTATAACCGACTGGAAACGGAAAAGCCAAAGAGCGATACGTTCTCAATATTCCAAAAGCTGTTGGACGAAGGAAAGATTACTGAGAAAGAGCGCGATTTGTGGAACTTCGTTTTGTCGGCCTATGGCACGGGTGAATTTTCTACCAAGCAGCTGGAACGGGATTTTGGGAATGCGGCCTATGCGACTGTTAGAGGATTTGTTTTGAAGTTTGAGGCATTAGGATTGTTGTCAGGGCAAAAGTATGCTAATAAAAACAAATACCGTATTTGCTGATTCCAATCCCTCCGCTCGGGTATCACTTATTTTACACCCAAGGAAGTTTTCTAAAATAAGCAAACTACCCTATTCTTAAGCCGCCGGCTATTATATCGTTAACAAAAGGGTTGTCTTTTCTTAACGGATGCGGTTCTATTCTGGTATCAATTTTTCTTCGAATCCTCATAAGTTTCAGAGTTTCCTCAATGATATCCTCACCAAAACCATCTGAAATCACGGCAATGTCGATATCTCTGTCCTGCCCAGGGTTTCCGCTGACCTGGGAGCCGAACAGATAAATTGATTCCACCGAAGGGATTTCCTTTTTGACCATTTCGGCATATTTTCTGGCAATGGCATTTATTTCTTCTCTATTATAGTAAAAGCCACTGTCTCATCTCCTTAATGGCATTTCTGCAAGTCCTCGGCCCCTAGCTTTTTGTTTCTGGCCAGCCCATTCCCTGGACATCGGCAATTCTTCGGCAAGGAAAAGGCGTGGTATAATATGGAGAAATAAAAACGAATACCGTATTGGCTGATTCCAATCCCTCCGCTCCTGCCGGAGCGGATTTTTTATGGTTCGGGATCGTCGTCTGTCTTGGGCTCAATAACGATGAGCTCAGGTTCGGGGCTGTCTATGTACATGCGCTCCGTCTCCCGCTGCACCTGCTGCAACTGTTCAATGACATCGGTTACCTTGTTGAATAGTTTTGCATACATCTTTTTGTAATCCGGCATAAACCACACCCCTTTAACATAATTGAGATATTTTATATCCGCATGCCCGTTGTAACACATAAAGCACTTAAAATGAATACATAATATATTATTTGGGAGTGATTTTGTGGCTACCAAAAAGCCTTTCTATACGGTATCCTTATTACGAAAGCGGACAGAGAATGGTGCCGCCGTCTGTTCTGTGTGCCTTAGCCGACTTTTACGGTGTAAGCGTCGACTACATCCTCGGACGCACCAACCA
>ENA-UOOM01000595-UOOM01000595.1-fermentation-metagenome-genome-assembly--contig:-NODE-595-length-40457-cov-10.860428_pt1 | contig 40457 bp, 38 predicted proteins | sample MGYA00245781_ERZ724031 | MGnify/ENA primary metagenome ERZ724031 (study PRJEB28704, sample SAMN03018317) | fermentation metagenome | biome: anthropogenic terrestrial biome; feature: soil; material... | reverse complement strand
GTCATGCTTTTTCATGCAAGCATGAAACGCATGACCTTTTGACCCTGGTATCATTTTATGGATTTATAGAAAGGAAGACAATATTATGATTAGAGAGGCGATTTTAAAACTTTCAAAGAGAGAAAATCTAACTTATGAGGAAGCGTATCGGGTCATGGATGAAATCATGAGCGGCGATGCAAGCGATGTACAGATGAGTTCCTATTTGACGGCAATGAGCCTAAAAGGTGAAACTATTGATGAGATTACAGCATCGGCGGCAGGTATGCGGGAGCATTGTGTAAAACTTCTGCACAATGTGGATGCACTGGAAATCGTAGGGACGGGAGGGGACGAATCCAATTCTTTTAATATTTCGACCACCTCTGCACTTGTCATTTCAGCGTCCGGGGTGCCGGTGGCAAAGCATGGAAACCGGGCGGCTTCCAGCAAAAGCGGCGCCGCTGATGTGCTGGAGGCTCTGGGTGTGAAAATCAATGTTTCCCCGAAAAAGAGTGCTCAGCTCCTGGAAAAGATTAAAATATGCTTCCTGTTTGCCCAGAATTATCATATTGCCATGAAATACGTGGCGCCTGTCCGGAAGGAATTGGGAATACGGACGATTTTCAATATACTCGGGCCCCTGGCAAATCCGGCAGGTGCAAATATGGAGGTCATGGGAGTCTATGAGGAGGCCCTCGTGGAGCCATTGGCAAGAGTGCTGGAAAATCTGGGTGTAAGGAATGCCATGGTGGTATATGGACAGGATAAACTGGATGAGATATCCATGAGTGCACCGACTACCGTATGTGAAATAAAAGATGGCAATTTTCACTCTTATATAATCACGCCGGAACGGTTTGGCTTCAGCCGTTGTAAAAAATCTGAGCTGACAGGGGGAACCCCGCAGGAAAACGCAGAAATTACTCGAGCGATTCTGGAGGGCAGGGAAAAGGGACCAAAGCGCAATGCGGTACTGCTCAATGCAGGGGCAGCCCTCTATGTGGCGGGGAAGGCAGAGACCCTGGAGGATGGTGTACATCTTGCCGGAGAGACCATAGACAACGGAAAGGCAGAGCAAAAACTGGAGCAGTTTATCCGCTGTTCCAATGAGAAGGAGTGAGATAAAAAAGATATGATATTAGATGAGATTGCAGCAAAGACAAGAATAAGAATAGCAGAAAAAAGGAAACAGGTGCCGGAGGAAGAGCTAAGAGAAAAGGCATACGAACTGGCTCTTAGAGAAAAACAAAAAGGGAACTTTGTATTCCCATTTGAAGAGGCTCTGAAAGAACAAGGAATGTCTTTTATCTGCGAAGTAAAAAAGGCATCTCCATCCAAAGGGATAATAGCGGAGAATTTTCCCTATATAGGGATAGCAGAAGAATATGAACAGGCAGGGGCGAGTGCGCTGTCGGTTCTGACAGAACCATTTTATTTCAAAGGGAGTGATACATTTCTGGAAGAAATTTCCCGAAGAGTCAAGATTCCCATTTTGAGAAAGGATTTTACAATAGATGCCTACATGCTGTACGAAGCAAAAGTAATGGGTGCCTCGGCGGTTCTTCTGATTTGCGCTATATTAATGGATGAAGAATTGAAAGAATATATAAAGATTGCAGGAGAGCTTGGTCTGTCGGCACTGGTGGAAACACATACTTCCGAGGAAGTAAAAAGAGCCGTCAGCTGTGGAGCAAAAATCATCGGAGTCAATAACAGAGATTTACAAACCTTTCAGGTAGACCTCTACACTAGCGAAGGGCTCCGAAATCTGGTGCCGGAACACATCCTATATATTTCAGAGAGCGGAATAAAAACAGCGGATGACATTCGTCGGCTGGAAAAGAACAGAATAGATGCCGTGCTCATAGGAGAGACACTTATGAGAAGCCCCAATAGGCAAGAAAAGCTGGAAGAACTAAAAGGGGTCAGACCCTTTTGAGGACCATTTTCAGATTATTCTGATAATTCAAAGCGAGGTTTGATTATGAAAATTAAGATTTGCGGGCTGAGCCGTACTGAAGATATTGAGGCGGTAAATGAGGCCCTGCCGGATTTGATTGGCTTTGTATTTGCAGAGGGAAGCCACAGATATGTTGCCCCCAAAGAGGCGGATTTTTTGAGGAGGGAGCTGTGCAAAGGAATCTCAGCTGCAGGGGTATTTGTAAATGAAGAGTTGGATGTTATCCTGCAATTGGCGGGGAAAGGAATTATAGATATGGTACAGCTTCATGGCAGCGAGGATGTGCAATATGTGGAAACATTAAAGCGGTACTGTAATGCTCCGGTCATAAAAGCTATATCCATGACATGTGATGCTTCTTCTGAGGAGCTGCAGCGCTGGGAAGAAAGCAATGTAGATTACCTGCTTTTGGACAGCGGCACAGGGGGAACCGGGGAACAGTTTGATTACAGGCTTATCGGCAGGCTTACAAAACCTTTCTTTCTAGCCGGAGGCTTGAATCCGGGAAATGTTACTGAAGCTGCCTTTCAGGTATTGCCTTATGGAGTGGACATGAGCAGCGGTGTAGAGACAGAAGGAAAAAAAGACAGAGAAAAAATAAAAGAGGCAGTTAGGAGGATTAGAAATGTTGAAAGGAAGATATGGTGAGTTTGGAGGGCAGTACATTTCCGAAACACTCATGAACGAATTGATTCATCTGGAGGAACAGTATGAATATTATAAAAAAGATGCCAAATTTCAGTCGGAGCTAAACAGTCTGTTGAACGACTATGCGGGGCGCCCTTCCCGCCTGTATTATGCAGAGAAGATGACGAAAGATCTGGGCGGAGCAAAGATTTATTTAAAAAGAGAGGATTTGAACCATACTGGCTCTCACAAGATCAATAATGTTCTGGGGCAAGTGCTTCTTGCCAAAAGAATGGGGAAAACCAGAGTGATTGCAGAGACCGGTGCGGGACAGCACGGCGTGGCAACGGCCACAGCGGCGGCACTTTTGGGGCTGGAGTGTGAAGTGTTCATGGGAAAAGAGGATACAGACCGCCAGGCTCTGAATGTATACAGGATGGAGCTCCTGGGCACGAAAGTCCATCCTGTGACCAGTGGAACCCAGACACTGAAGGACGCGGTCAATGAAACCATGCGGGAGTGGACCGGCAGAGTCTCTGATACTCATTATGTTCTGGGCTCTGTTATGGGTCCGCATCCGTTTCCGATGATGGTAAGGGACTTTCAGAGTGTCATCAGCCGTGAAGTTAGGGAACAGATTTTAAAGGCGGAGGGGAAACTGCCCTCAGCAGTGCTTGCCTGTGTGGGCGGAGGGAGCAACGCCATGGGAATGTTTTACCATTTTATTCCTGATGTGGGAGTAAGACTGATTGGCTGTGAGGCAGCCGGAAGAGGAGTGGATACAGATAAACATGCGGCAACTATGTCAAAAGGGACTATAGGCGTATTCCATGGAATGAAATCTTACTTCTGTCAGGATGGATATGGTCAGATTGCACCGGTATATTCCATTTCTGCTGGCCTTGATTATCCGGGAATCGGGCCGGAACATGCATTTTTAAGAGATTCCGGCAGGGCCCAATACGTGCCGGTGACTGACGATGAGGCGGTGGAGGCATTTGAATACCTGGCAAAGACGGAAGGCATCATCTGTGCCATAGAGAGCGCCCATGCTGTGGCATATGCGAAAAAGCTTGCTCCTGCCATGAAAAACGATGAAGTAATGATTATCTGTCTGTCAGGGCGGGGAGATAAAGATGTAGCGGCGATTGCAAGATACAAGGGGGTGGACATTCATGAGTAAAATAAAAAATGCATTTTCGAACGGGAAAGCTTTTATTGCATTTCTGACAGCAGGTGATCCGTTTCTAAAGAAAACAGTGGACTACATTTTGACGATGGAAGAGGCGGGTGCAGATCTGGTTGAAATAGGAATCCCATTTTCCGACCCTACGGCGGAAGGTGTGGTAATCCAGGACGCAAATATACGGGCGTTAAAGGAAGGAATGACCACGGATGATGTATTTGAAATTGTCAGGAGGGTAAGAGAAAAAAGTCAGATACCATTGGTATTTCTGACCTATTTAAACCCGGTATTCCATTATGGGTATGAAAACTTTTTTCAAAAATGTGAGGAACTGGGGGTAGATGGTATCATCATCCCCGATATGCCCTATGAGGAAAAAGGGGAAATAGCAGATATCGCCGAGAGACATGGAACGGATATTATTTCAATGATTGCGCCTACCTCAAAACAGAGAATTCAGATGATTGCAAAAGAGGCAAAAGGATTTCTCTATGTAGTTTCATCCATGGGAGTGACAGGTGTGAGAAGCAATATTGAAACGGATATCCCCTCTATTATTTCCTCCATCCGCGAGGTGACCGACATACCGGCAGCAGTGGGATTCGGAATCAGCACGCCTGAGCAGGCGGGGCAGATGGCGGAGGTCTCCGATGGGGCCATTGTGGGCAGCGCAATTGTTAAGCTGATAGAAAAATATGGAAACAAGGCAGAAGAGCCTATAGCAGGATATGTGAAGAGTATGAAGGAAGCGGTGAAAAAAGCAGGAAGATAAGTTAAAGAGTAGACAGAGGGCAGGCTCGATTTCACCTCAAGGACATGCGCTGCCCTCCTGGATAGTTTCAGAATATTCTGAAAACGGAGCTCAAAAGGGTCAGACCCCTTTTGAAAACTCCAGCAGATCTGTCAGTTTTTTTATTCTGTATTCTGCCTCAGGCACATCTCCAAATCCGTATTCAGCAAAGATGAACGGTATTCCCGCTTCCTGACAAGCCAGATAATCACCTTGTGTGTCTCCCACATAAACAACATCCTGCAGTCCGTTCTTTTCCATCAGCCGCAGAATGGTCTGTCCCTTGGACACCAGTGTATCTCCAAAACATAGATGATCCTTGACAGTGCCCTCAAGCTTATTGACCTTTAAAAATATTTCAATATACCCGCGCTGGCAGTTGCTGACAATAAAAAGAGGAGTTTTCCCAGAAAGGGTGTGAAATACCTCCTGAACCCCTTCGTATAGAATCCCGGGCTTTGTTTCCAACAGCCGGTTTTCATATGCAAAGCAAAGATCCCCCAACCGCTGCTGTTCTTCTTTTGGTAAAGAGGGGAAAAGTGCACTGTATATTTCATCCATGGTCTTTCCAAATAAGCCTCGGAGCCTGGGACTGCTCACATCAATATCCAAATTAGAATTCTCCGTGATTGCCTGGGTCCAGGACTCCAGAACTGTTTCTGTGGAATCCCATAAAGTTCCGTCTACATCAAAAATAATTCCATCCATAAGTATTTACTCCTTTTTGTAAAAATCAGTAGTTATTTTTATGATATCATAAAAAGAGCCTTTTAAAAAGAAAGATTTTAGTGTATACTTTATAAAAGCTCTAGTGTGCCGTCTCATTGACTTAGACAGTGCACTAGGTATAGCAGCAAGGATGTGGAGAATGGAAAATGAGTGAAAAAATAGTATTGATAGATGGCCACAGTATTTTAACCAGGGCGTTCTATGGGGTGCCGGATCTGACGAATTCAGAGGGGCTCCATACGAACGCTATTTATGGGTTTTTAAATATCATGTTTAAGGTTCTGGATGAGGAAAAGCCGGAGTATCTGACCGTCACTTTCGACGTACATGCCCCTACATTCAGACATGAGATGTATGCAGATTATAAGGGAACAAGGAAGCCTATGGCGGAAGAACTGCGTGAACAGGTTCCAGTGATTAAAGAAGTCCTGAAAGCCATGAAGATTGAGATTGTTGAGCAGGCGGGTCTGGAGGCAGACGATCTTTTGGGGACTATTTCTCACATCTGTGAAGAAAAAGGATTGGATGTTTCTATTATTTCCGGGGACAGAGATACCCTGCAGCTTGCCACGGAGCATATAAAAATCCGTATCCCCAAGACAAAGCAGGGCAGGACAGAGGTGGAGGACTATTATGCCGCTGATGTAAAGGAAAAATACAAAGTTACTCCGAAAGAATTTATAGATGTGAAAGCCCTTATGGGAGATGCTTCTGATAATATTCCGGGAGTGCCCGGGATAGGGGAGAAGACTGCTACAAAGATTATTGAAGAATACAAATCTATTGAAAATGCTTATGCCCATGTGAGTGAACTGAAGCCGCCAAGGGCCAGCAAAAATCTGCAGGAATACTGGGATCAGGCTTGTATGAGCAAGACGCTGGCAACCATTGATATTCACGCGGATATCGCCTTTGATTTGAATGCGGCAGCATATGGGAATCCCTACACACAGGAGGCCTATGTCTATTTTCAGCGCCTTCAGTTTAAAAATATGATGGACAGGTTTGATGTAGAGGCATCCGGCAATACCCTGGAATCTTATTTTAAAGAAATTACAGATAAAAAAGAGGCAGAAAGGATATTCGCCGAAGCAGCCAGGGCAGAATGCACAGGCGCTGCCATCACGGAAGATACAGAAAATGTACCACCCTTATTTGCACATCCTTCCGGGTACGGCAGAGTGACGGTTGCTTACGGAAAGGATAAAGTTTATTCTATATTAAGCGATGCGGATATGGATATGGATTATCTGTTGGGAAAACTTTCAGATGTTGCCGGCACAGTAAAAACATTTTCCATGTTTGATTTAAAAAAATATCTTTCGGACGTTAAAATTATAAGACAGGAAAATTGTTTTGATGTTGCAGTGGCGGCTTATCTTCTGAACCCACTGACAAATCATTATGACTGTGACGATGTGGCGAGGGAACAGCTGGATATTACAGTAGATGGAAAAACAGACAGCATGACAAAAGCCTGCTATGAAGCTTACACTGCATTTGCCTGTGCAGAGCCAATGCGGGAAAAGATGCAGGCAGAGGGAATGTACCATCTGTTCACAGATATTGAGATGCCTCTTGTCTTCACACTGTTTGATATGGAGCAGGCAGGAATCCAGGTAGAGGCGGAGGCACTGCGCTTCTATGGGGAGCAGCTGGGCGGCAAGATTGTGGAGCTGGAAAAAGAGATATTTGAAATGGCGGGGGAATCCTTCAACATTAATTCTCCAAAGCAGCTTGCTGTTGTGCTTTTTGAACATATGAAGCTTCCCAATGGGAAGAAGACAAAGACTGGTTATTCCACTGCCGCAGATGTATTGGAAAAGCTTGCACCGGATTATCCGATCGTAGAAAAGATATTGGAATACAGACAACTGTCCAAGTTAAAATCCACTTACGCGGACGGTCTGTCGGTTTATATCGGCACTGACAGAAGAATTCATGGGAAATTTAATCAGACCATTGCCGCTACGGGGCGAATCAGCAGTACAGAGCCCAACCTGCAGAACATTCCTGTGAGGATGGAGCTGGGCCGGCTGATTCGAAAGGTATTTGTGCCAAAAGAAGGGTGCATTTTTATTGATGCGGATTACTCTCAGATTGAGCTGCGGGTACTGGCTCACTGCTCGGGGGACGAAAAGCTGATTCAGGCCTATAAGGAAGCCAAGGATATCCATCGGATGACAGCATCTCAGGTGTTCCACACACCCTTCAATGAGGTTACCAGCCTGCAGCGGCGCAATGCAAAGGCTGTAAATTTTGGGATTGTGTATGGCATCAGTTCCTTTGGCCTGAGCCAGGACTTGAGTATTACGCGAAAAGAAGCGTCACAGTATATAGAGAATTATTTTGAGACCTATCCCGGAATCAAACGTTTCCTGGATGACACGGTGGCACATGCAAAGGAGGAAGGCTATGTTGTGACTTTGTTCGGGCGCAGAAGACCTGTTCCTGAATTAAAATCCAGCAATTTCATGCAGCGCAGTTTTGGAGAGCGCGTGGCCATGAATGCACCGATTCAGGGGACTGCCGCTGACATTATAAAGATTGCCATGATAGGCGTAAACAGAGAGTTTAAGGAAAAAGAGCTCAAGTCAAAAATGATTTTGCAGGTCCATGATGAGCTGCTGATAGAGGCTTATGAAGAAGAAGCAGAAGAGGTAAAAGAAATTCTGAAGCGTCAGATGGAGCATGCAGCAGATTTGGATGTGCCTCTGATTGTAGATATGCATACAGGAAGAAATTGGTATGAGGCAAAGTAATCGGATGAAGGTGCTGGGAATAACCGGTGGAATAGGCTCTGGGAAAAGTGAAGTCTTAAGTTACATGAAAGAGGAATACGGCGCAGCTGTCAGCCAGCTGGATGAGGTGGCAAAGGAGCTCCAAAGACAGGGGACGGATTGCTATCGGAAAATTATAAAACAGTTTGGAAACGGAATTATCAAAGAAGACGGAGAACTGGACAGGAAGAAACTGGCGGAAATCATTTTTCAGGATGAGAAAAAAAGAAAGATACTTAACAAAATCGTTCACCCGGAAGTGAAAAAATGGGTGAAACAGGATATTATAGAGAAGAAAAAAATGGGAGTGCCGCTGTATGTTATTGAGGCGGCTCTTCTGCCGGAAGCCGGGTATGAAAACATCTGTGATGAATTATGGTATATTTACACGGAAGAAGCTGTCAGAAGAGAGAGACTGAAAAAATCGAGAGGGTACTCCGATGAGGCAATCAGCCGTATGATACTCTCTCAGTCCCCGGAATCTGTATTTCGTGAAGTATGCCGGGTTGTCATAGACAACAGCGGGACGTTTGAGGAGACAAAAGAGCAAATAGGAGAACAATTATGAGGTTATGCAGCATTGCAAGCGGCAGCAGCGGAAACTGTATCTATGTAGGGAATGACAACACCCATTTACTTGTGGATACAGGAATCAGCAAAAAGCGGATTGAAGCGGGGCTTAAGGAACTGGAAATAAAGGGAGAAGAACTGGACGGTATTTTAATCACCCATGAGCATTCGGACCACATACAGGGACTGGGTGTTTTCAGCAGAAAATATGAAGTACCGATCTATGCAACACCAGGAACAATAGAGGGAATCAAGAATTATGCTCCTTTGGGGAAATTGCCGGATGATCTTCTGAATCCCATACATATAGATGAAAGATTTACAATTGGGGATATTGCGGTAGATCCATTTCGTATTTCCCATGATGCAAATGAACCTTCCGGATACAGAATGAACTATGGAGAAAAGTCTGTTGCAGTTGCCACGGACCTGGGGATTTACGATGAATATACGGTTTCAAATCTAAAAAATCTGGATGCGGTACTTCTGGAAGCCAACCATGACATCCATATGCTGGAGGTGGGAACTTATCCCTATTATCTGAAACAGCGTGTAATGGGGGATAAGGGACATTTATCCAATGAATTGTCGGGAAGGCTTCTTTGTGATATACTACATAATAATTTGAAACATATTCTTCTGGGACATCTCAGCAAGGAAAACAATTATGCGGCACTTGCCTATGAGACGGTAAAGCTGGAGGTTACCTTAAGTGACAATGACTATAAGGGAGAGGACCTGAACATGACCGTAGCCAAAAGAGATATAATTTCGGAAATCATTACGGTGTAGACAACAGGAGGGAAAGGACATGAAAAAGTGTATAGTGACGGTGCTGGGAAAAGATACTGTGGGAATTATTGCCAAGGTATGTACATATTTAGCCGATAATAAAATTAATATCTTGGATATTTCCCAGACAATTATTCAAGGGTATTTCAACATGATGATGATTGTAGATGTGACAGAGTTGGATAAAGATTTTAAGGTGGTATGCGATGAGATGGAAAAGCTGGGCATTGAAATTGGCGTAAACATCCGCTGCCAGAGAGAAGATATTTTTGAAAAAATGCACAGACTCTAAACATAAAGACTTCAGAAGAAGTTGCATCAAATGAAGAGAGGACAAGTACAATGATTAATATGTATGAAGTATCAGAAACCAACCAGATGATTGAGCATGAGAATCTGGATGTCCGCACAATCACTCTGGGAATAAGCCTGTTTGACTGTATTGAGTCTGATTTGCAGGAATTGAACCGCAAAATATACGAAAAAATTACGACAGTGGCTGAAAAACTGGTTTCTACCGGCAATGATATTGAAAAGGAATTTGGAATTCCCATCGTAAATAAAAGAATTTCCATCACGCCCATTGCAATGATAGGCGGGGCTGCCTGCAAGAGCCCGGAAGATTACATAACCATTGCAAAAACTCTGGATAAGGCGGCAAGAGAAGTGGGCGTCAATTTTATCGGCGGTTATTCTGCACTGGTTTCCAAAGGGATGACTCAAGGTGACATGAATCTGATTCAATCTATTCCACAGGCACTTTCCCAGACTGAACGGGTCTGCAGTTCTGTCAATGTGGGTTCCACAAGGACAGGAATAAATATGGATGCCGTACGGCTCTGCGGGGAGATTGTAAAGGCTACTGCAGAAGCAACAAGGGAGGAGGACTCACTGGGCTGTGCAAAGCTGGTTATCTTTTGCAATGCGCCGGATGATAATCCCTTTATGGCAGGTGCCTTTCTCGGAGTGACGGAGGCAGATGCAGTAATTAATGTAGGCGTCAGCGGTCCGGGAGTGGTAAAAAAAGCTTTAGAAAAAGTACGGGGAAAGGACTTTGAGCAGCTCTGCGAGACGATTAAAAAGACAGCTTTTAAAGTGACTCGTGTGGGTCAGCTTGTGGCGGGCGAAGCGTCCAAAAGGCTGGGGATTCCCTTTGGAATTGTTGATTTATCGCTGGCACCGACCCCTGCAGTGGGGGACAGTGTGGCTGAAATTTTGGAGGAAATCGGGCTGGAACGTGTGGGGGCACCTGGGACAACGGCGGCTCTTGCAATGTTGAACGATCAGGTGAAAAAAGGCGGTGTTATGGCATCTTCCTATGTAGGGGGCCTAAGCGGCGCATTTATTCCTGTCAGTGAGGATCAGGGTATGATAGATGCAGTGAATCTGGGAGCACTGACACTGGAAAAGCTGGAAGCTATGACTTGTGTGTGCTCCGTGGGACTGGATATGATAGCAATTCCGGGAAAGACATCGGCCGCTACGATTTCTGGTATTATTGCAGATGAGATGGCAATCGGGATGGTAAATCAGAAGACCACTGCGGTCCGTTTGATTCCGGTTATCGGAAAAGATTTGGGGGACAGTGCTGAATTTGGGGGTCTTCTTGGGTATGCGCCCATTATGCCGGTGAATGAATTCAGCTGTGAAGCATTTATTGGCCGGGAAGGGAGAATACCGGCACCGATTCATAGTTTCAAGAACTAAAACAGGGGAATAACTTATGAAGAAAATTGCAATTGTAACAGACAGTAATAGCGGGATAACACAGAAACAGGGGAAAGAACTGGGGGTTTTCGTAATTCCCATGCCGTTTTTTATCGACGGAGAACTTTTTCTGGAAGACATTACGCTGACACAGGAAGAATTTTATAAAAGACTGGGTGAAGATTCCGATATTTCAACATCCCAGCCATCTCCGGGAGATGTTCTTGAGCTTTGGGACAGCCTGCTTGAAAAATACGATGAGGTTGTTCATATTCCCATGTCCAGCGGGTTAAGCAGCAGCTGCGAAACAGCTGTGACACTCTCCCAGGATTACGGCGGCAGAGTACAGGTGGTAAATAATCAGAGAATTTCAGTTACCCAGGTGCAGTCTGTTCTGGATGCAATCAAACTGGCAGAAGAGGGGAAGACGGCAGCCGAAATCAGAGAAGTCCTTGAGAGAGAAAAGATGGAGGCGAGTATCTACATTACTGTAGATACACTGAAATATTTAAAAAAAGGCGGCAGAATCACTCCGGCGGCAGCAGCCCTGGGAACCGTGTTGAATTTGAAACCGGTACTGCAGATTCAAGGTGAAAAGCTGGATGCATTTGCAAAAGTGCGGGGATGGAAAGCTGCAAAGAGAACTATGCTAAAGGCGATAGAGACAGATCTGGCGGAACGTTTTGCAGGGAAAGAAGAACAGATGGTTCTGGGAATGGCATATACATGCAGCCGGGAAGAAGTGAACGTGTGGAGACAAGAGATTCACAACAGATTCCCACAGTATGAGATAATAGAAGGACCACTGTCCCTGAGCGTGGCTTGTCATATCGGACCGGGCTCCATGGCGGTCACTTGTATGAAAAAGGTGTAACTGTTCTGAACAGTTACACCTTTATAATGGTCTGTTTGTATTCGTTTTCAAATACCGTCTTAAACTTATCTGTAATTACGGATTTATACAGGTTGGAGGCGAGGATATCATGGTAGAGCATCTTTTGACCAATCTCAGGAATTGCGTCCGTATCATAGAGACTGGTCAGCAGCGGGAGCCGTCCATTTTTTACAACACTGCTCAGTATTTTTTCACGGTCTCTGCGAAATCCGAGGAGGCGGGCGTAGTAGTGGCATCCACCCTTGACATATTCTTCTACAGTGCTCTTTTTAATCCCCAGCATGATGTGCAAAAGTGCGCGGTTAATACGTGTATAGGTGGTTTCTTTTGTTTTGAGCAGTTCACAAAATTGCTTGTAATTGAAGAAATTATTAAGCTGATTACTAATACGGTTCGCCAGATCTACAGAGACATCCATATAGTTGACCAGGTCTTCGGCAGATTTGTTCAGCAGTTTATATTTCATAAGGAGAGAAAAATCGTTTTGATAAACCGGATATTTGACCCGGTGGTAATCTTTTAACAGCTCCAGGCAGCAGGCCGGTACCTGATCCTCCAGCTGACTCAAGATATTGGAAAAATGTGTGTTCTCAAATGTAGCGCCGGGGTGAGTGCCGATTGCAGAGCTGGAATATGCGAGCAGGGAACGGATGGCGGTAGCGGAACTGTAATTGGGTGCCAGCTCTGCATTATGGTAGTTAGACCCCTGACGCTTGATGGTATAAGGCTTAATGTTACTGCTCAGCCTTTTTAATGCTTTCAGATATTCTATACTTAAAATGTTATTTGGATCGTCAAGCAGGGCAGCACATTCCGGGCTTTTTGTATAGACACTGAGTGCCTCCTGTCTGGCTGAGGGGAAAGACATGCCTTTTTTGAGATTTTCCTGTAGAAGATTTCGGTATTCTGTCGGCTCCTCGTACAGGATATCAGCTAGATTCTGAAGTCTCTCAAGGTCACCCGACTCACTTCCGAAACAAATAGAATCTACAATCCCTAGGCCATCCAGGAAAGAAACAGCACCCATAGCAAAAAATTCTGCACTCCCGGTGGCATAGCAGACAGGAAGTTCAAATACTGCCCCTGCTCCACATTTCAAAGCCATCTCGGCACGTATGTATTTGGGCATGATGGCAGGAGTACCTCTTTGTACATAATCACCGCTCATAATCACGATGGCCGTGTCAGCACCTGTGACCTCCTTTGCTTTTTCAATATGATACTGATGGCCGTTATGGAATGGATTATATTCGGTGATTAAACCAACAATTTTCATAAGAATCTCCTTGTATAACAATTTGTTAACCATTATACTATAAAAGAATGAGAACTACAACAAAGAAGGAGGCATGGGATGAAGAAAGAAACGATACTCGAACTTCTGGAACGACGCAAATTTAAAGACCTGAAGGAAAAACTGGAATCCATGCACCCTGTCGATATTGTGGAAATGCTTGAGGACTTCGGGACCAGACAGGCAATTCTGATTTTCCGGCTTCTTGCCAAGGAGGAGGCTGCCGAAGTTTTCACGGATATGAACAGTGATATGCGTGAGGATTTAATCAACGCTCTGACAGATTCTGAACTGGAAGAGGTTATGGGTGAAATGTACGTGGACGATACGGTAGATGTTCTGGAGGAGATGCCGGCTAACGTAGTAGACCGTCTGCTGATGGCAACGGACGAGGACACAAGGAAGAAAATCAATGTATTGCTCCAGTATCCAGAGGACAGTGCAGGAAGCATTATGAATGTGGACTATGTCAGCCTGCGCAGGGAAATGACAGTGGCAGATGCAATCCTCAAGATCCGTCAGGTCGGTATTAATAAGGAAACCATTTACACCTGTTACGTCACAGAAAAGAGGAAACTGATCGGTGCGGTGGATGTAAAGGACCTCCTGACAGCAGGTGAGTCCTGGCTGATTGAAGAAATCATGGATGAGAACGTGCTTTTGGCTACCACGCTGGATGACCAGGAGGATGTGGCAAAGACGATTAAAAAGTATGGCCTTGTTGCAATTCCAATCATTGATCATGAAAACTGTCTGGTTGGTATTGTAACTTATGATGATGCCATGCTGGTTTTGCAGGATGAGGCGACAGAAGATATCAGCATCATGGCCGGTGTCAGTCCCAATGAAGATTCCTATTTTGGCACATCAGTGCTTCAGCATGCTAAGCACAGGAGCCTGTGGCTGATGCTTCTGATGCTTTCAGCAACAGTGACAGGAGAGCTTCTGGGACACTATGAGAAGGCAATGGCAGCCATGCCAGTTCTGATTACATTTATTCCTATGCTGATGGGTACAGGCGGAAACTGTGGATCTCAGAGTTCAACGCTGATTATCCGGGGGCTGGCTGTAGGAGAAATTCAATTTAAAGATATTTTCCGGGTTATTTTCAAGGAAGTCCGTGTTGCACTGGCTGTAAGCTTTCTGCTGGCAGTTGTAAACGGAATCCGGATTTATATTATGTATGATCAGGATATTATGCTGTCCGCGGCAATTGGAATTACTATGATGGCAGTGGTGGTTATAGCAAAATCTGTGGGCTGTACACTGCCTCTTGTTGCGAAAAAACTGGGGCTGGATCCGGCAATCATGGCAGCGCCCCTGATCTCCACAATTCTTGATACTTGTACAATCCTGGTTTATTTTAATATAGTGACAACAATATTTCACCTCAGATCCTAGCACAGTCAGGTTCTTTGACCCTCGCGGCAGTCGCCAAATGGAAATGCAAGCATTTGCGCTTGGCTCGTTGCTCGCGGGAATAAATTTCCGTGAGGATATTGTATATGAAAGCAAGCTTTCTTCTACATATCTTTGCAAAAATCTGCTTGGCTGAACTGAGGGCAGAATATTGTACTTAAAAATGCACATTATATAGGCTTGTATACAATAATTCTTTGGGGTATAATGGGGAAAGTGAGAAAAAATTGAAAGGTGGCTTTAAATCATGGGATTTATCGACAAAATCAAAGAGAGGGCGATGTCCGATAAGAAGACAATCGTGCTCCCGGAGACGGAGGACGTAAGAACTTACCAGGCAGCAGAGGCAGTGCTTAAGCAGGGAGTTGCGAATCTTATTCTTGTGGGAAGCAAAGAGGAAATTGAGAGAAACGGAAAGGGCTTTGACATTTCGGGTGCTGCAATGGTGGATCCTGCGACGAGCGAAAAGACAGAAGGATATATTGCAAAGCTGGCAGAGCTTAGACAGAAGAAAGGAATGACAGAAGAACAGGCAAAAGAACTGCTTCTGAGCAATTACCTGTACTACGGGGTTATGATGGTAAAGATGGGCGATGCAGATGGTATGGTATCAGGTGCATGCCACTCTACAGCGGACACACTTCGCCCGTGTCTTCAGATTCTGAAGACAAAACCTGGAACAAAATTGGTTTCTGCGTTCTTCCTTATGGTTGTACCGGATTGTGATATGGGTGCAGAGGGAACCTTCATTTTCGGAGATGCAGGTCTGGAACAGAATCCAGATCCGGAAAAATTGGCAAATATTGCATTGTCTTCAGCGGAATCTTTCCAGGTTCTGACGAGGAAAGAGCCAATTGTTGCCATGCTGTCACATTCTACAAAGGGAAGCGCAAAACACCCGGATGTTGACAAGGTAGTGGAGGCTACGAGACTTGCAAAAGAAATGGCACCGGATTTAATACTGGATGGAGAACTGCAGCTGGACGCAGCTATTGTACCGGAGGTTGCAGCATCGAAGGCACCGGGAAGTCCGGCAGCAGGGCGTGCCAATGTATTGATTTTCCCAGATTTGGATGCAGGAAATATCGGATACAAGCTTGTACAAAGACTTGGCAAGGCAGAAGCTTACGGCCCTCTTACCCAGGGGATTGCGGCCCCGGTCAATGACTTATCAAGAGGGTGCATTGCCGCAGATATCGAAGGAGTTATAGCAATTACGGCAGTACAGGCTCAGGCATATTCAAAGTAATGAGAGATTGGAGGATAATAAAGTGAATATATTAGTGATTAATTGTGGAAGTTCTTCTTTAAAATTTCAGCTGATTAATTCTGAATCTGAGAAGGTGCTTGCAAAAGGCATTTGTGAGAGAATCGGAATCGACGGGCGCCTCACCTATCAGGCCGCCGGCAGTGAAAAGACAAAAACAGAGAAGGATATGCCTTCACATACAGAGGCAATTCAGTATGTTATTGAAGCTCTGACAGACAACGAGACAGGAGTAATAAAGAGTCTGGACGAGATTGGGGCAGTTGGACACCGCCTGGTACACGGCGGCGAAAAGTTTGCGTCCTCTGTAATTATCACAGAAGAGGTAAAGAAAGCCGTTGAGGAATGTAACGAACTGGCACCTCTGCATAATCCTGCAAATTTAATTGGTGTAAATGCATGTGAGAAGCTGATGCCGGGAACCCCTATGGCAGCAGTATTTGACACTGCATTTCATCAGACAATGCCTGAAAAAGCATATATGTACGGACTGCCATATGAATATTATGAAAAATATAAAGTAAGACGTTACGGTTTTCATGGGACAAGCCACAGCTTTGTATCAAAGAGAGCCGCAGAGCTCACTGGCCGGCCATATGATGCAACAAAGACAATCGTATGCCACTTGGGCAACGGTGCAAGTGTATGTGCAGTGAAAAACGGTAAATCTATAGACACATCCATGGGACTGACACCACTTGAAGGCCTTGTAATGGGAACACGTTCCGGTGATATTGATCCGGCTATCCTGGAATTCATCGCAAAGAAAGAGAATCTGGATATTGAAGGTTTGATGAATATGCTGAACAAAAAGTCTGGTGTACAGGGAATTTCAGGACTGTCCAGTGACTTTAGAGATTTGACTGATGCATCTTTGGCGGGGGACAAGCGTGCAAAGATTGCTCTGGAAGTATTTTCATACAGAGTTGCAAAGTATATAGGAAGTTATGTGGCGGCAATGAACGGAGTGGATGTCATTGCTTTCACAGCAGGAATCGGTGAAAATGATGAATTAGTCCGGGCAGCAGTGTGCAGCTATCTGGGATATCTTGGAATAGAATTTGACGAGGATGCCAATAACACAAGAGGACAGGAAATTGAACTTTCCAAACCGGGCTCCAAGGTAAGAGTTTTTGTAATTCCGACAAACGAAGAACTTGCAATCGCAAGAGAAACAGAAGCCCTTATAAAATAAATCTGGAGTATAGACTTATCAGAATAGTCAGAAAAGGTCGCGCAAAAGGGTCAGACCCCTTTTGCTTTTCCTCTGAAATCTGTAGTTTTTTGTTGACAAACCTATTTTACATGATATAATAGTTGAGGTATGAATAGGAGTATTAAGATGTTAATTAACCTATCAGATGTTCTGTCAGAACAGCATAAGCCGGTGGAGGCGACGGTGCCATTTGAAATGGAAGCGATTAAGCTGAAATCCGGTTCTTTTCCGATTATAAGTAAGGAACCTGTGCACCTTGTTGTTACTCATGTAAAGGATAAGGAAGTACAGATTCAGGCAGACTCAAAAGTCGGTATAAAGATTCCATGTGACCGCTGTGCGGAGGATGTACGAGAAGAATTTGTACTTGATTTTGTGAAGCATGTGGATTTGAATGTATCGGATGCTGATTTGAGAGAAGATTTAGATGAATCGAATTTTATTGTCGGATATCATCTTGACGTGGACAAATTGCTCTTTAATGAGATATTGATAGGATGGCCGACGAAAGTTCTATGCAGTGAGGACTGTAAGGGCATATGCAGCGTTTGTGGTCAGAACCTAAATCAGGGTACTTGTGACTGTGAAGATACAGGAGCTGACCCGAGAATGTCAGTTGTCCGGGATTTGTTTAAGAATTTTAAGGAGGTGTAACCTATGTCTATCTGTCCAAAGAATAAATCTTCTAAAGGAAGAAGAGATAAGAGAAGAGCTAATTGGAAGATGAGTGCTCCCAACCTTGTAAAATGTAGCAAGTGCGGAGAACTTATGATGCCTCACAGAGTATGCAAAGCTTGTGGCTCTTACAACAAAAAAGAAATCATATCTGTTGACTAATGCAGAGAAGACGAGGCTTTCCGGGAAACCGGGAAGCTTTTTTCAGCTTGCTGCGTGGTATTTGACTTTTAATAGAAGAGGAATAACGAAAAATTCACAAAAAATATGTGCATAGGATGAAATTTTTGTACAATTGACTGTATTGTTTTGTTCAGAAATATCACGTATTATAAATTTAACATTTAGATATCTTTGTGTTAATGTCAGGGTAGCTGAAAATTTATTCACAACGAAGTGGCTTTTTAATCTTTATCGAGAGAGGGATTAAAAAGCCTTTTTATTTAAGAAAGGAGGTAATAATTATGAGACAGGTGGCTATTTATGGAAAAGGCGGCATCGGAAAATCTACAACAACACAAAATCTGACAGCAGGTCTCGCGGATATGGGCAAGAACATCATGATTGTCGGCTGTGATCCGAAGGCTGATTCTACAAGACTTGTGCTGGGGGGGCTTGCACAGAAGACTGTTCTGGATACATTGAGAGATGAAGGCGATGATATTGAGCTGGATGCAGTTTTGAAAACAGGGTTCAAGGGAATCAGAGGTGTAGAATCCGGCGGACCGGAACCGGGAGTTGGCTGTGCCGGCCGGGGTATTATCACTTCCATCAATCTGCTGGAGCAGCTCGGAGCCTATACGGATGATCTTGATTATGTATTTTATGATGTTTTGGGAGACGTGGTATGCGGCGGTTTTGCAATGCCAATCCGCGAAGGTAAGGCGCAGGAAATCTATATTGTATGTTCGGGTGAGATGATGGCTCTTTATGCGGCTAATAATATTTCAAAGGGTATTGCAAAATACGGAAAGACCGGTACAGTCCGCCTTGGAGGTCTGATCTGTAATTCCCGCAAGGTAGATCGTGAAGCAGAACTGGTAGAAGCGGTTGCAAAGAAACTTGGAACCCAGATGATTCATTTTGTTCCCCGCGACAATGCGGTACAGCGGGCAGAGATTCATAAAAAAACGGTCATTGATTTCAGTCCGGATGAGCCACAGGCAGATGAATACCGTGATCTGGCCCAAAAGATAGAAGGAAATGATATGTTTGTCGTCCCAGAGCCAATGGCGATCGATGAACTGGAGTCAATTCTTATGGAATATGGTGTGAATGATTAGGAGAGGGGGCTTTTTATTATGTTGATGGTGAGAGCAATTATCAGACCGGAAAAGGTAGGGGTGGTTATGACAGAACTGGCGGAAGCTGGTTTCCCCGCCATCACTAAGATGGATGTATTTGGGCGAGGCAAACAAAGGGGTATTCGCGTAGATGATTTCTACTATGATGAAATACCGAAGGAAATGCTGCTTATCTTCTGCAGTGATGAAGATAAGGATACATTGGTAAAAATTATTCTCCGAACTGCAAGAACAGGGGACGGAAACTACGGAGACGGACGTGTGTTTATATCTCCTGTGGAAGAGGCATATACGGTGAGTACCGGAAAAGCAGGACTATGATAGGAAGGCGGTAATTTAATATGAAAGAGATTATGGCTTTTATCCGCTCAAACAAGGTAAATGCGACAAAGACAGCTCTGGCAGAAGGCGGATTCCCTGCCTTTAGCTGCCGGAAATGTCTGGGGAGAGGTAAAAAAAGTATTGATCCGGAACTTTTGAACCTGGTAATTGCTGTCGGTGAACTGCCCCTGGATGCATCCGGAGAAAGCCTTACAGAGGCAATCAGACTGGTTCCCAAGAGGATGTTTATTGTGATCGTAGATGATGAAAAAGTGAAAGATGCAGTAGATATCATTATTGAAACCAATCAGACAGGGCATCAGGGAGATGGAAAAATCTTTGTACTTCCGATTTTTGAATCTTATCGTGTGCGGGACGGCTCATCTACTACAGACGCATATTAGGGAGGTGCACTAGTGAAAGAAAAAGATAATCTTTTGGAGAAATATTCCTCAAGAGTATTTAAAAACAGAAAAACACATATCACACAGCTTGGAGATGACGCGAACACAATCGCAGCAAATACACGCGCCATTCCGGGTATCCTGACCGCCAGAGGCTGCTGTTATGCAGGGTGTAAAGGTGTTGTGGTCGGCCCCATAAAAGATGCGGTGACCATTACACATGGACCCATCGGCTGTGCATTTTACAGTTGGGGAACACGAAGAAATAAAGCAAAACCTTCTTATGAAGGTGAACAAAATTTTATGCCATATTCATTTTGCACTGATATGAGACCGACAGATATCGTATTCGGGGGTGAAAAAAAATTAGAGCAGGGAATTGATGAAATCATGGAAATGTTCCACCCAAAGTGTATTTTTATTTGTTCTACCTGTCCGATTGGATTAATCGGTGATGATGTGCAGGCTGTAGCAAGGCGTGTGGAAAAAAAATATGGCATCACGGCAGTCGGATTTTCGTGCGAAGGATACAAAGGGGTATCACAATCTGCCGGCCATCACATTGCAAATAATGGCCTGATGAGACAGATCATTGGTTCCGGCGACACAAAACCAACGGGGAAATATTCCGTCAATATTCTCGGAGAATACAATATTGGCGGTGACGGATGGGAACAGGAGCGAATACTCAAAAAAATCGGGTATGAGGTCGTGTCGGTGTTTACCGGAGACGGCAGCCATGCGACCATTAAAAATGCACATCTTGCTGATTTAAATCTTGTCATGTGCCATCGTTCCATCAATTATGTTGCACAGATGATGAAAACAAAATATGGAATTGACTGGCTGAAGGTGAATTTTATCGGAATCGGAGCTACCTGCAAATCACTTCGGATGCTGGCAGAGTATTTTGACGATCCTGCTCTCACAAAGAGAACCGAGGAAGTGATAGCTGAAGAATTGGAAGCCGTCTCAGGTGACATTGAGTATTACAAATCTATGTTGAAGGGGAAAACCGCAGGTATTTTCGTGGGGGGCTCCCGCTCCCATCATTATCAGGCACTGCTCCGTGATTTTGGCGTAGAAACGGTTATAGCGGGATATGAGTTTGCACATCGGGATGATTATGAAGGACGGGACGTTATACCTTCGATCAAACCGGATGCGGACAGTAAGAACATTGAAGAAATCACGGTATCTCCAGATGAAGAATTATTTCGTGAACGTTATACTGCCGAACAGGTCGAACAATTGAAAGAAAAAGGGGTGGAACTTGATACCTATGATGGTATGTTCCCGGATATGAAAAAAGGATATATAGCCGTGGATGATTATAATGTTTTTGAAACAGATGAATTGATCAAGACCATGAAGCCGGATATCTTCTTTTCCGGCATCAAAGATAAATATGCAATTCAAAAAGCAGGAGTTGTTTCCAGGCAGATGCATTCCTATGATTATTCAGGACCTTATGCAGGGTTTAACGGTGCCGTGATGTTTGGGCATGATGTGGCAATGAGTATTTATACAAATGCATGGGCATTAATCACACCTCCCTGGAAGAGAGTACCATTTATCGAAGGAACAGTAGGAGGTGAAGAATAATGCTTGATATGACACCAAAAGAAGTTATGGAAAACCGGCATATAACAATTAATCCATGCAAAACATGCGAGCCGGTAGGTGCAATGTTCTGTGCACTCGGTGTAGAAAGCTGTATGCCTCACAGCCATGGCTCGCAGGGATGCTGCTCCTATCACAGAACAGTATTATCCCGTCATTTTAAGGAACCTGCCATGGCATCTTCCAGTTCTTTCACAGAAGGAGCATCTGTATTCGGAGGCAGGAGCAATCTGAATACGGCCGCTAAAAATATATTCGATATCTATAACCCGGATATCATTGCCGTTCATACGACTTGTCTGTCGGAGACAATCGGAGATGATGTCGGCAGCTATATTTCAGATATGGAGATACCAGATGGGAAAACCGTGCTTTATGCAAGTACTCCATCGTATGAAGGTTCACATATTCAGGGCTTTTCAAATATGATGATTGGTTTTATGAAATATATGACAAAGAAGAACGGTGAAAAAGCCGGAAAGACAGCTATCTTCCCCGGATGGGTGAATCCGGGTGATGACAGGGAATTAAAACGTATGGCTGAGCTTATGGGTGTGGATTACATATATTTTCCAGATCATGAAGGAATACTTGAAACGCCGATGACAGGAAAATATAAATATTTTCCAAAAGGAATCGGTACATCTGCCAAAGATATTCAGGAACTGGGCTCAGTGAAAAAATTGATCGCGCTTGGTCAGCTTACAAGCGTGGAACCGGCAGAATATCTTGAAAAACAGCATAAAGTGCCGTTTACTCTGCTGCCGATGCCGATTGGAGTGTCACTTACGGATAAATATTTAATGGCACTTCGTGATATGTCTTACCAGGAGATTCCCCAGATTCTTGAGAATGAGAGAGGCAGGCTTGTAGATCTGATGCTGGACTCACATTCCTACACGTATAATAAAAAGGCGGCAATCTACGGAGACCCTGATATCGTATACGGTTTCACATCACTTTGTATTGAAATGGGCATGATACCCAAATATGTTATTACGGGTACGCCAAAAGCGAGTTTTGTAAAACAGATCAAAGCACTTTTCGAAGAAAATGGAATGAATTCTGGGAAGGCGGTGATCAAGGCAGATACGGATCTCTTTTATCTGCATCAGCTGATAAAGAATGAAGGTGTCGATATTTTGATCGGAAGCTCTTACGGAAAACAAATTGCAAAAGCAGAAAATATTCCAATGGTAAGAATGGGATTTCCGGTACTTGACAGATATGGCAACACTATTCAGGCGACGGTCGGATATACAGGAGGAATCCGTTATGTTGAAAAGATTACGAATGTGTTTATGGACCGGCAGGATGCAGATTCCCGGGACGAAGACTTTGATGTTGTAATGTAATATGCATTTACTGAAGAGGGTAAGGTATAAGACCGGCCCTCTTTTGTGTATTTGAGAAAGGACGTGTTTTCGATGGCAGATATAGAACAGGTTAATATTCTTGATGAAAGGGAAAAATCCATCGTTACAAAGCATGGTGAGCGCTGCAGCGGAGATGGTATGCGCTGCAATACAGATTCTGTATCGGGGGCGGTCAGTCAGCGGGCCTGTGTCTATTGCGGGGCAAGGGTAGTGCTGAATCCGATTACAGATGCATATCACATTATCCATGGGCCAATCGGCTGTTCCAGCTATACATGGGATATACGGGGAAGCCTGACCAGCGGTGAAGATATTTACCGCAATAGTTTTTGTACCGATCTCAGAGAAAGGGATATTATTTTTGGAGGAGCGGAAAAACTTACAAAAGCGATCGAAGAGCTTGCAGAGGCCCAAAAGCCAAAATTAATTTTTGTATACTCCACTTGCATTGTAGGTGTCATTGGTGATGATGTGGATTCTGTGTGCAGGCATATGTCAGAAAAATACAAAATCCCGGTCATTCCGGTAAAATCACCTGGATTTTCCGGAAATAAATCGACAGGGTACCGCATGGCATGCGATGCGATCATGCAGCTGCTTCTGCCGCACAAATCAGGGAAAAAGATTCAGGGTATCAATATTCTCGGAGATTATAATCTGGCCGGAGAAATGTGGATCATAAAAAACTATTTAAAAAAAATAGGGGTTCCGGTGATTGCTTCATTCACCGGAGACGCGAATTATGATGAGATGGCCCGGTCAACTTCTGCGGCGCTAAATGTAGTTCAGTGTGCGGGTTCAAGTACATATCTTGCAGACCGTATGGAAGAAGAATTTGGAATACCCTATATAAAGGTAAGTTTTTTTGGAGTTGAAGATACTACAAACTCCCTGCTTCGTATTGCGGAAGCGCTGGGAAATGAAGAGGCACGGGAAAAGGCACTGAAATTTTGCGGGTCAGAGACAAAGAAGCTGGAAGGATTTCTTGCAAAGTACCGGAAAAATCTTGAAGGCAAAAAAGCGGCAATCTATGTGGGCGGCGGATTTAAAGCAATCTCTTTGATCCGGCAGTTTGACCTTATGGGTATAAAGACGGTACTGGTTGGTACACAAACGGGGAAAAAAGAGGATTATGAGCTTATAGAAAATCTTGTAGATGAAGATACAGTCATACTGGACGATGCAAATCCGGCGGAGCTCGAGACATTTATGAAGGAAAAGGGAGCCGACATACTGACCGGAGGTGTCAAAGAACGACCTTTAGCCTATAAACTCGGCATTGCTTTTTGCGATCATAACCATGAGAGAAAACATGCTTTGGCCGGCTTTGAAGGAGTATATAATTTTACAAAGGAAATCAATGAAAGCATCAACAACCCGGTATGGGAATATGTGAAAGGGGCATGTGTATGAAAACAAAAGTGACTTCACTGGTAAACTTAAATACCAATCCCTGTAAAATGTGCATGCCCATGGGTGCTGCAACTGCACTCTGCGGAATACGGGACTGCATTACGATATTGCATGGCTCACAGGGGTGTGCCACTTATATCAGAAGACATATGGCTACCCACTACAATGAGCCTGTTGATATTGCCTCTTCTTCTCTAACAGAACAGGGAACTGTGTATGGAGGAGAAAAGAATCTTAAACAGGGTTTGAAAAATATGATCGCACTGTATCATCCTAAAGTAATTGGAATCATGACCACCTGCCTTGCCGAAACAATCGGAGAGGATATTGAAGGAATCAAGGAACGTTTTTACGAAGAAAATCCACAGTATCAGGATATTACAATTCTTCCGGTAAGTTCTCCGGGATATGGGGGAACTCAGTACGAAGGATACATGGCTGTATTAAATGCAGTTGCAGATAAGCTGGAAATGAATACTCAGAAAAATGAAAAAGTCAATGTGATTCTTCCGCCTCAGAGCCCGGCAGATATCCGCTATTTAAAAAACATATTCCGTATATTTGAAATAGACACAATACTTCTTCCGGATATAGCTGACAATCTTGATGGCGGACACACCGAAGAGTACTCAAGACTGCCAAAAGGCGGAACCGATATTACAGAGCTAAGAAAAATGGCAGGTGCGAGATTTACTATAGAAATTTCCGATAAGAGCAGTGCTGTTTCACCGGCACAGACACTATTTGAAAAATACCAGGTTCCGTACAAGAGAATGTTATCTCCGGCAGGGCTAAAGGCCACAGATGATTTTTATGAACTCCTTTCCCAACTGTCGGGGAAAGATATCCCGGAAGAAATAAAAACAGCCAGGAGCAGATATCTGGATGGGATGATTGATTCTCACAAATATAATTCGGCCGGCCGTGCCGTAATTTATGGAGAACCGGAGTTTATCACCGCAGCTGTAAGGCTCTGTGCGGAAAACGGGATTATGCCGGTGGTTGTCTCCACAGGAAGTGTCTGTCCGGATCTGAAACAGTATGTGGAGGCTCCGATAGCAGATATGGGGAAAAGATACTTTGTGGACGACTATATCATTTCGGATGATACTGATTTTAAAGAAATAGAAGAATATGCCGTCAAATATAAGTCCAACATCATGATCGGCAATTCAGATGGAAGACGAATAGAAGAACAGCTGCATATTCCGCTTGTACGGCGTGCATTTCCTATACATGACCGCATCGGAGGCCAGCGGTTACGGATGCTGGGATATGAAGGTTCATTATCCTTTTTGGATGAGATGACGAATGCACTTCTTTCTGTCACAGAAAATACTTTCAAAGAAAACCTATATGATGCCTATTACAGAGGGACTCCCATTGACTGCGGGGAAAAAGAAAAGGATGAGATTCCGGCAGATATGCTGAAAAAAACAATAGAACATCCGTGCTATAACTGTGCAGGACATAAATTTGCGAGAATTCACCTGCCGGTGGCACCGGCCTGCAATGTACAGTGCAATTACTGTGTCCGTAAGTTTGACTGTCCAAATGAAAGCAGGCCGGGAGTGACAAGTACAATACTGACTCCGGCAGAAGCACTGGAACGATATAAGACAGTGAAAGAAAAACTTCCAAATCTCACAGTGGCAGGAATTGCCGGACCCGGAGACTCTCTGGCGGGAAATTACCCGGAGGTGAAAAAGACGCTGCAACTGATACGGGAATACGATCCGGATGTTACATTCTGTCTCTCTACTAACGGTCTGATGCTTCCGTTTTATGCAGAAGAGCTTGTGAAGCTTGGTGTTTCCCATGTGACTGTGACAATGAGTGCAGTGGATCCGTCTATCAGCGGCAAAATCTACAAATATATAGATTATATGGGAAGCAGATACGAGGGAGAGGCTGCCGGTGCAATTATGGTATCCAATCAGCTTTCGGGATTGAGAATTCTTCTTGCACATGGAATCATATGTAAAGTAAATATTGTGACATTAAAGGGAATCAACGAGGAGCATATCCCCCAGGTAGTGCAGGCCTGCAGAGATATGGGGTGCTATATTACAAATATCATGCAGCTCATACCGGTGAAAGGAAGCGCCTTTGAGGAGCTGCCTATGGTGAGCAACAAAGAAATTCAAAGTCTGAGGAACAGCTGCAATAAGATTATGCGTCAAATGTTTCATTGTAAGCAATGTAGGGCAGATGCGGTCGGAACCCTTGATAATGATCTTTCTATTGATCTTGGCGGGTTTTTAGATAAGGATAATATAGAGGAGAAAAAGGAAGAGGAAAAAAAGAAATTGAAATTTGCCATTGCGTCTAAAAGCGGTGTCCTTGTGGATATGCACTTTGGACATGTGGAAGAATTTTATATTTATCAGTATGAAAATGGAACACCGCGTTTCATCGGAAAGAGAAACGTGGAAAAATAAGGAGGAAGACCGGTAGAGGATCTGATAATTTAAGAATATGCGGGGGCAGGAGGTATATCTATGATAAGAATTATAGATGCTACATTATGCATTCTTGATGACTATAATTTAACCCGGGAACAGATATATCATTTTGTGGAGCTCATGGGAGAAATTGGTATCAGCAATCTGCAGATTTCTACTGGCTTATATGAAAGGCTGGAGGGAGATCTGCCAGATAGTATGACCTACTATCTTGAAATGGATGCCGTTTCCTATATGAATGAAGCTTATCCAAACGATAAAAAGATTAAATATTATTTTACCCCCAAGCAGAAAAAAAGGGAAAGAGAAATCCCGGCTTATCAGATCAATGATATGGAAGAGCCGATAAGGATAGTACCGGCTGCAGAAAATTCGCTGCAGAAGGTTACGGGTTTAGATAAACTCCTGCTTGGAGGGTGCAGTGCAGGGCTGGAGGCATTAAAAAAGAAATTTGAATTAAAGCAGCTTATTTTATGTCCGGAGAATACTTATCACTGTGCAACGGCAATTGCAACCCTGTTTCTTCAGAATAAGGGTTATGCCGTTGTATCTACTTTGCTTGGAATCGGAAACAAGGCATCGACGGAGCAGATTCTCATGGCATTGCATGTGATGGAACGATACATGGTGAATCAGGATTTCAAAAGTTTCTCAAGGTTAAAATGCTGGCTTGAAAGTGTATTGGGAGAACAAATATCTCCCATGGCACCTGTACTTGGAAAACGCATTTTTTATGTGGAATCAGGCGTTCATGTTGATGGCATTTTAAAAAAGTATTCCAATTATGAACCATATCCTGCGGAGCTGGTCGGCTTAGAAAGAGAAGTGATCCTCGGGAAACATTCGGGAAAAGGCTCTGTTGCTTTTTACTCAAAAAAACTCCATATGGAAAGCTCATTACAGAATCATACAGAAGACCTGCTTCAGTTGATCAAGGAAAAAAGCAGGGCACGGGGAACCGCCATTACAGAAGAAGAATTCATAGAAATGGCCGGGAGGTATGAGATCCATGATGAAAAAGCTTAGGATAGTAGATACAACATTGCGTGACGGCGAACAGTGTCCGGGAGTTACTTTTCTTCCGGAAGATAAGGTTAAACTGGCTCTGGCCCTGGACAAAATTGGGGTATTCGAGATAGAAGCCGGAATATTTGACCGGAAGACAGAAGGGAGAGAATATCTGTCTGAAATCATGTATCAAAAAAAACATGCAAGAATATCACTTTGGAGCAGATTGAATCCTGCGGACGTTATGGAAGCATGCCGCCAAAAACCGGATGTCATACATATAGCAGTTCCTGTCAGCTATGTACAGATTTATTCTAAGCTCAATAAAAATAAGGCCTGGGTAGAAAAGCAGCTTATGGACTGTGTGGAAATAGCGGATAATTTCCATGTGCAGGTAACACTTGGATTTGAGGATGCTTCTCGTGCTGATATAGGATTTATGATAAAACTGGCGGCTCAGGCTGAAAAAATGAGGATAAAAATTATCAGGCTCGCGGATACAGTTGGCATCTTTACACCTGTACGTGCGGGAAAGCTGGTAAAAGAAATACGAAGTCATTCTTCAATAATGATTGAAGCACATGAACATAATGATTTCGGCATGGCGGTTGCCAATTCCCTGGAAATGGCAAGCATGGGCGCACAATTCATTGACTGCACCATACTGGGCATCGGCGAACGGGCCGGAAACTGCAATATGTATGATTTTATTCATGCCTGTGAGTCCCATTTTGATACCGGGATAGAGAAGCGGAATGTGCTTAAGATTGAAGAATTGTTATCGGGAATCATGCGGCCGGACAGAAGGAACTTTCTATAGGAGGAAACCATATGATGAATTATCTTGTAATTGATGAAACGCATATACAGATGGAGTTTGGTATTCTTGGCGATATATCTTCTTTTCAGACTTACACGGCCGGAGAGCTTGAAAGTGTAAAACTAACAGGAAAAAATATGATCGTAACACATGCGGGAGAATTGGTTCCCTCTTACAGCGAATCGCAAAGGCGGAAAAACAAACCATCAGTGGAATTTCACAGAAACGGAATCATAAAAGCCGTCATGCTGGAGGAACAGTCTGAAATCGAAAGTCCGATCGGAACCTTGCCGGCAGAATATGTGACATTTTATCCGACCGGAGAGCTGCACAAGGTTTTTGTATCGGATGGACAGATAAGCGGGTTCTGGTCAGAGGAGGACGAACGACAAAATAACATCCCGCTTTCTTTTGAATTGGACGCTGCATCCTTTTCTGCATATACAAATGGTATCTGTTTTTATAAAAGTGGAAATATAAAAAGCATCACATTGTATCCTAAAGAGACCATAACGGTGCAGTCTCCGGTAGGCAGGATTGAGACGGAAATTGGTTTCTCCCTCTATGAGAGCGGAGAATTAAAGTCGGTGGAACCAAAGTCACCATTGCAGCTGCAAACGCCGATCGGAACCTTCAGCGCATTTGAGCCGGATGCGGTGGGAATCCATGCGGACAGCAATTCGGTTGTGTTTGATGAGAAAGGGAGGCTTACTGCTTTTTCTACCATGGGGGACAGAGTCATGATACAAACGGAAGAGGAGGAGTTCATGGTCCTCGAACCCACGGAAAAGCAACATCCACTTTATGATAATATAAAGGTCCGGGGCGCCATGAAAGTAATTTTTAATTTCGAGGAGGATACAGTGAGCTTCGAAAACGGCGGTACACATACCTTTTCGATGAAACATACAGGTTTTACTATCCAAAAACTGCCTGCGGACACGTTGGGCTGTACACCTGCTGACTGTGCAAACTGCCTGCTGTGCCACAGCGGAAATGAATCTCCCGCAAAATGAAATTTCCAAAAACACTTGTATTTTTTGCATATAGGGTATAATATCTCTATATAGAGATATTGGAGTGAGAATATGGCAAAAACAGAGATGAAAGTTTTGATAGGCCTCAAGCGTGCCGTGAACTGTATTGACAAGGAGTCCAATAAAATTTTTTCAGAATACAGACTTACCACGGGGCAGTTTGCTGTCTTAGAGGTCTTATATCATAAAGGGGACATGTCCGTGGGTCAGGTTCAGGAAAAGATACTCAGCTCCAGTGGAACGATGCCTCTTATTGTAAGTAATCTGGAAAAAAGAGGATATATTACAAGGCAGGCCGATAACAGAGACAAAAGGAGGTGTATTTTAACTATTACGGAACCAGGGCGGCAGCTGATGGCTCAGGTTTATCCGCAAAATAAGCTTAGTATTATCCAGTTGATGAAATGTTGGACAGACGATGAAAAAGAACAATTGTCAGTTTTACTAAAGAAGTTTGGAGGCAGCTAAATGGAGAGAAAGGTGAAAAATCAAGCAGGAGGATTCCGGACACAGGACGGAGCCGGTGTACATCTGGTCAGGGTATTGTCCAATACGACAGTAGAAGAATATGATCCGATAGTTACGTTTATAAGGGAAAGATGGTGCATCGTGACAGTCTGGGGATTATCTGCCTCTTGATTATTATGATATCCGCCTGGAACCAGATGCCGGCCTTGTGATAGATACAAAAAGGGATATCTTATGACAAAGCATAAAAAGGAGTGTGCATGTATATGAACATTATAAAATCTTTGGAAAACCGCAGAACCTATTATAATATAAACAAAGAACTTCCGGTCAGCGAGGAGAAGGTCATCGAACTTGTTCAGCAGCTGACTGGACTAGTACCTGATGCATTTAATATGAAAAGCTCCCGTGTTGTTGTAGCATTGGGAGACAAGCAGGAACAACTGTGGGATGCTGTTTACGATGCGTTTGAAGGACAGGTGCCAAGGGGGAAAATTGACAGCTTCAAAGCAGGTGCAGGAACAGTTCTTTATTTCTATGACAGAGAAACCGTAGAAGGGTGCCAGAATCAATTTCCTCTATATGCAGCAAACTTTCCTGTATGGGCAAACCAGTCCAGCGGCATGCTTCAGCTCAGTATTTGGAGCGGCCTGCGGGAATTAGGAATCGGTGCATCCCTGCAGCACTACAATCCGGTAATTGATACGAAAGTCCGTGAACTTTTCAATCTCCCGGAAAACTACATCCTGATTGCACAAATGCCTTTTGGCGGCATCGCAGGGGAGCCGGATGCAAAGGAAAAAGAAGACATTTCGCAGAGAGTAAAAATCATGAAATAATATCTTTAGACAATAAGAACTGTCATTTTGAGGGGCAGTTCTTTTTAATGCTGTAACAGTTCAGCCATGCGAATTTTCGACAGCGTAGGCAGGAGAAAGCTTGCTTTCGTATGCATATGCTGCCGAAAATTCATATGGCGCTCTGCCACAGCGAGATGAAGCGCAGCACATGTCCTTGGTTAGCAACCGTAGTGTGGTTGTTTAACAAGGACGGTACCCTTGGGGTGGAATCGAGCTGATGGCTGAACTGTTACTTAATGCTTTTTAATTTCCAATTTCTTATTGATTTTTATATTGATGTTTAGTAGAATTAATGCAGTAGCGTTAGGAGGAAGAAAAATGTCTGATATTACAAGAGTTGCCCTGGATGCCATGGGCGGTGATAATGCACCCGGGGAGATTATCCGGGGCGCCGTGGAAGCTGTAAAGCAAAGAAGCGATATTAAGGTTTTGCTGACGGGGCAGGAAGCACTATTGAAGAAGACGTTATCAGAGTACACTTACCCCAGGGAGCAGATTGAGATTGTGAATGCATCAGAGGTCATTGAGACAGCAGACCCGCCGGTTATGGCGATTCGCCGAAAGAAGGATTCCTCCATTGTAGTAGCCATGAATCTGGTGAAGAATGGAGAGGCCGATGCATTTGTATCCGCAGGAAGTTCAGGAGCAATCCTGGTCGGAGGCCAGGTGCTGGTGGGCAGGATTAAGGGAGTGGAAAGACCGCCTCTTGCACCACTGATACCCACTGCCAAAGGCGTGTCACTGCTGATAGACTGTGGGGCGAATGTGGATGCAAGGCCTTCTCATCTTGTTCAGTTTGCAAAGATGGGCTCCATATACATGGAGAATATTATTGGAAAGAAAAATCCTACGGTAGGAATTGTAAATATCGGCGCAGAGGAAGAAAAAGGCAATGCACTTGTAAAAGAGACCTTCCCGCTTCTGAAAGAGTGTAAGGATATTAATTTCGTGGGAAGCGTGGAGGCAAGAGATATTCCGGCAGGTGCTGTGGACGTAGTAGTCTGTGAAGCCTTTGTGGGCAATGTAATCCTGAAGCTATATGAAGGTGTGGGCGGTACTCTAATCAGCAAGGTCAAACAGGGTATGATGGGTTCACTAAGGAGCAAGATAGGAGCACTTCTTGTGAAGCCGGCACTTAAGAGCACACTGAAAGACTTCGATGCCAGCGAGTATGGCGGTGCGCCGCTGTTGGGCCTGAACGGGCTGGTTGTCAAGACACATGGCAGTTCTAAGGCAAAGGAAGTGTGTACGTCCATCATCCAGTGCGTTACTTTCAAAGAGCAGCAAATAAATGAAAAGATAAAAGCTGTCCTCCAGGTGCAGGAAGAAAAAAAAGAAAATTAATGTAATCAAGAAAGGAAATAAAGTTATGGAGTTTGAAAAATTACAGGATATTATTGCAGATGTTTTGAATGTTTCGAAGGATGATATTCATCCGGAGACCACATTTGTAGATGATTTGGGAGCGGATTCACTGGATATTTTCCAGATAATTATGGGAATTGAGGAAGAGTTCGATATTGAGATTGACAATGATGAGGCCGAGAAAATTGGGACGGTACAGGATGCTGTTGATCAGATAAAAAAGGCTGTAGAATAAATATTGCGTTAAAGCGAAAAAGCCCCTTTGGGCTTTTTCATTTTAATAAGGGGGAGTCCGGTTATGAGAAGAGGCACCCCTCTTGAAAGGATAAGAGCATGAGTGAAAATTTAAAAGAACTGGAGAAAAGAATAGGATACAAATTCCGTGACTTTTCTCTGTTGGGACAGGCTATGATGCACAGCTCCTATACAAATGAGAAGCATCTGGAAAAGCACCACTGTAATGAGAGGCTGGAATTCTTGGGAGACGCGGTACTGGAGCTGGTTTCCAGCGAATATCTATATTTGGAATTTCCCAAAGTATCGGAGGGGGAATTGACGAAGACAAGGGCGAGCATGGTATGCGAACCGGCACTGGCTTTTTGTGCACGGGATATTGATCTAGGCTCCTATCTGCTCCTTGGAAAAGGGGAAGAGGCAACCGGGGGCAGGCAAAGGGAGTCCATTACATCAGATGCACTGGAAGCTCTGATAGGTGCAATTTATCTGGACGGTGGTTTTACTAATGCGAAAGAGTTCATTCATCGGTTTATACTGACGGATCTGGAAAATAAAAAGCTCTTTTTTGATAGCAAGACCATTTTGCAGGAAATCGTGCAGGCAAAGCTGGATGACAGCATTTCCTATCATCTTGTAAAGGAAGAGGGACCGGATCACAATAAGGCTTTCTCTGTGGAGGTTCTAGTCGGAGAGCGCAGTTTGGGCGTGGGTAAAGGCCGGACAAAGAAGGCTGCTGAGCAGGAGGCTGCATATAAAGCAATACTGGAACTGAAGAAAGAAAAGTAGGTGTTATATGTATTTAAAAAGCATTGAAGTACAAGGCTTTAAGTCCTTTGCCCATAAAATTAAGTTTGAGTTCCACAACGGAATAACCGGCATTGTAGGCCCAAACGGCAGCGGAAAGAGTAATGTAGCAGATGCGGTGCGTTGGGTTCTCGGGGAGCAGAGGGTAAAGCAGCTTCGGGGCGGTACTATGCAGGATGTTATTTTTTCCGGCACGGAGAACCGCAAACCTTTAAGCTATGCGTCAGTTGCTATTACGCTGGACAATGCAGACCATAAGCTGCCTGTGGAATATGAGGAGGTTACCGTTACCAGGAAGTTGTACCGTTCTGGCGAGAGCGAATATTTAATCAACGGTGCCGGATGCCGTCTGAAGGATATCAATGAGATGTTCTATGATACAGGAATCGGAAAAGAAGGCTATTCTATCATCGGTCAGGGCCAGATTGACAAAATCTTAAGCGGAAAGCCGGAAGAACGCAGGGAGCTTTTCGATGAAGCAGCAGGAATTGTAAAGTTTAAGCGCCGCAAGAATTTCTCCGTGAAAAAGCTGGAGGAGGAACGGCTGAACCTGACCCGTGTCAATGATATTTTGGCAGAGCTGGAGAAGCAGATAGGGCCCCTAAAGCAGCAGTCCGAGGTGGCAAGGGAATACTTAAAGAAAAAAGAAGAGCTAAAAACATTTGACATTAACATGTTTTTGCTGGAAACGGAACGCATTGGGGACCAGATTAAAAACGTGGAAGGAAAATTTAAGATTGCCTCCGATGAGCTGGAAGAGACAAACGTGAAATATACGGATATGAAGACTGAATATGAGGCCATCGAGGAAGAAGTGGATGAGATAGATCTTTCCATTGAGAAGGCGAAAGGCCAGCTAAATGAGACTACATTGCTGAAGCAGCAGCTGGAGGGCCAGATTAATGTCCTGAAGGAACAGATCAACACCATACGGATGAATGACGAGCACTATGACAACCGCCTTAGTACCATCCGGGTGGAGATTGAGACCAGAGAGAGTCAAAGAGATAAGCTTGCGGCCGAACAGACGACAGTAAAAGCAAAGCTGGAGGAGAGTGCCAAAAGCAACACAAGAGCTAAAGAGGAATTGATCGATGTACAGACAAGAATTGCCTCTGAGGCTGCTGAGATTGAACAAAATAAGACAGAAATCATAGAGCTTTTGAACAACAGGGCATCTACCAGAGCAAAAATCCAACACTATACCACCACTCAGGAGCAGCTAAGCGCCAGAAAGTCAGAGCTGGAACGGATGATACTGGAAATGTCCGGGGAGGCCGGGAAACAAGATAATATTCTGGCAGGATATGAGAGTGAATTGAAGCGGATATCGGCTGAGATTGCCGGTTATGCTGAAAAAATCAATGACAATGAGCAGGAGATTGAAAATTTACAGCAGGAACTGTCAAAAAGACAGGAGCAGCTGCGCATCGGACAGACAGCGTATCATCGGGAGTCCTCCAGACTGGAATCTTTAAAGAACATTACGGAGCGTTATGACGGTTACGGTAACAGTATCCGCAAGGTTATGAGCAATAAAGACAGAGAAAAAGGCCTTATAGGTGTTGTTGCTGATATTATTAAGGTAGATAAAGAGTATGAAATTGCTATTGAAACAGCTCTGGGCGGAAGTATCCAGAATATTGTCACAGACAATGAGGAAACTGCAAAGAGGATGATTGCCTATTTAAAACAGAATAAGTTTGGCCGTGCCACATTTCTTCCGTTGACAAGTATGCATCTGGGTGCAGATATCCGTCAGAAGGAGGCAATGAACGAAAAGGGGGTTATAGGCCAGGCAAATACACTTGTACATGTGGAACCGCAGTTTCAGGGATTGGCGGACCAGCTTCTTGGCCGGACTCTGGTAGTCGATAACATTGATAATGGAATTAGAATTGCTAGAAAATATAAGCAGTCACTTCGCCTGGTGACACTGGACGGTGAGCTTATGAATCCCGGCGGCTCTATGACGGGGGGAGCCTTTAGAAACTCCAGCAATCTCTTAAGCAGGCGGCGGGAAATAGAAGAATTTGAGAAAACCGTGAAGATGCTCAAAAAGGATATGGATGACTGTGAACAGGCCGTGAATGATGTGAAAGTAAAACGAGCTGCGTGCTACAGTACAATCGATGAACTTCAGAAAGAACTGAGAAAGGCATCTGTTATTGAAAATACGGCAAGAATGAATGTGGAGCAGGTACAGGCCAGACAAAAAGAAATCTCCCGCCGCTATGAGAATTGTCTAAAGGAGCAGGCTGAACTGGAGCAGAGACTTCAGGAGATTCTGGACAACGAAGATTCCGTTCATATGGAGATGGAAGCTTCGGAGGCACTGGAAAAGGAGTTGAATAGCCATATTGAAGAGCTGCAGAAGTGCCTGGAGGCTGATAGAGAAAAAGAAATCATCTCGCAGAAACGCTCGGAAGAGGTTCACCTTAACTTTGCGGGACTGGAACAGCAAAATGCATTCATTTCGGAAAATATGCAGCGTATTCAGGAAGAAACCGCAAAACTTGAAGCGGAGCTTGAGGATCTGGATACCAATAAAGGAAATGCATCAGAGGAAATTCTGGAAAAAGAAGCAAAAATAAAGGATTTGCGGAATACCATCGAAAATTCAAAAGAGCTTTTTGAAGAGATCAATGCGGAAATTAAGAGCCAGACAGTAAAAAGAGATATGCTGAATCAGAAGCATAAGGACTTTCTTGGACAAAGAGAAGAACTGTCAAGACACATGTCAGAGCTGGACAAAGAATGTTTTAGACTGAACAGCCAGAAGGAGTCTTATGAAGAGGCTTCAGAAAAGCAGATTAATTACATGTGGGAAGAGTATGAACTTACTTATAATCATGCTATGGAGCTGCGGAACATAAATCTGACGGATCTTGCATATATGAAACGGCAGATTCAGACACTGAAGGGTGAGATACGGAAACTGGGAGATGTAAATGTCAATGCGATTGACGATTATAAAAGTATTTCAGAACGCTACGAGTTTCTGAAAGGACAGCATGATGATCTGGTGGAGGCCGAAGGTACTCTGCTTAAGATTATTGACGAGTTGGATGGGGCCATGAGGAAACAGTTCGAGGAACAATTTGCACTGATTTCCAGGGAATTTGACATTGTTTTCAAGCAGCTCTTCGGAGGAGGAAAGGGAACTCTGGAACTTATGGAGGACGAGGATATCCTGGAAGCGGGAATCAGAATCATTGCACAGCCTCCCGGCAAGAAGCTGCAGAATATGATGCAGCTTTCAGGAGGAGAAAAGGCGCTGACGGCAATATCCCTGCTGTTCGCAATCCAGAATCTAAAACCATCTCCATTCTGTTTGCTGGACGAAATTGAGGCTGCCTTAGATGATAACAATGTAGTGCGTTTTGCACAGTATCTGCACAAACTGACCAAGCATACACAGTTTATTGTTATTACGCACAGAAGGGGCACTATGACGGCCGCGGACAGGCTCTACGGCATTACAATGCAGGAGAAAGGCGTATCGACACTTGTATCCGTGGATTTGCTGGAAGAAGAGCTGGATAAATAATTAAGAAAGCGAAGATAAGGAAAATGGAAGAAAAACAGGGATTTTTTAAACGGCTGGTAACCGGGCTGACGAAGACGAGGGATTACATTGTCTCCGGTATGGACAGTGTGTTTTCCGGATTTTCTAAAATAGACGACGAGTTTTATGAAGAGCTGGAAGAGATGCTGATTATGGGGGATCTGGGTGTAAAAACTACCATGAAGATTATCGGGGATCTGAAGAAAAAAGTGAAAGAGCAGCATGTCAAAGAGCCGATAGAATGCAGGCAGCTTGTGATTGACAGTATCAAGGAACAAATGAAGGCGGGAGACACTGCCTACGAATATGAGAATAAGACATCTGTGGTTTTCGTGATCGGAGTCAATGGAGTCGGAAAAACAACCACAATTGGGAAACTGGCCGGTAAGTTTCATGAGCAGCACAAAAGGGTGATTTTGGCAGCGGCCGATACTTTCAGGGCAGCTGCGGGAGAACAATTAAAGGAGTGGGCAAACCGCGCCAAAGTTGAAATGATCGGAGGCCAGGAGGGCGCAGACCCAGCCTCGGTGGTATATGACGCTGTAGCTGCGGCAAAAGCACGAAAGGCGGATATTCTTCTGTGTGATACGGCGGGGCGTCTGCACAATAAAAAGAATCTTATGGAAGAACTACGTAAAATCAACCGCGTTATTGAAAGAGAGTACCCGCAAGCTTATAAGGAGACTCTTGTAGTATTGGATGCAACTACCGGACAGAATGCACTGGCACAGGCAAAGGAATTCAATGAGGTGGCAGATATCACAGGAGTCATCCTGACAAAAATGGATGGCACTGCAAAGGGGGGAATTGCAGTGGCAATACAATCGGAATTGGGGCTTCCGGTGAAATATATCGGAGTTGGCGAAGCGATTGAAGATTTGCAGAAGTTTGATGCAGATGAGTTTGTAAATGCATTATTTTATAGTGGCACAACGGAGGATGAATAGCAAAAGAAGAAAGAAGGAGCAAGATGCTTACATTAGAGAAATTTGAACAAGCAAGTGAAATCGTAAAACAGGTAACAAATCCCACTAAGCTGGTATTCAGTGATTATCTCAGTGATATGTGTGGGGCAAAGGTGTATTTAAAGCCGGAGAATATGCAGCATACCGGAGCTTATAAACTCCGCGGAGCATACTACAAAATCAGTACACTGTCTGAAGAAGAACGGGCAAAGGGATTGATTACTGCATCTGCAGGGAACCATGCGCAGGGTGTGGCGTATGCGGCCCAGAAATTTGGATGTAGAGCAACGATTGTCATGCCCACGGTGACACCGCTTATTAAAGTAAACCGCACGAAAAGCTATGGGGCTGAGGTAATACTTTACGGAGATGTGTATGATGATGCCTGTGCATATGCATATAAGCTTGCCGAAAAATACGGGTATACTTTTGTACATCCCTTTAACGATCTGGATGTAGCCACCGGGCAGGGAACCATTGCCATGGAGATTGTGCAGGAGCTTCCAACCGTAGATTATATTCTGGCACCAATCGGCGGAGGCGGGCTTATCACCGGGGTTGCCACTCTGGCAAAGATGCTGAACCCGAAAATCAAGGTAATCGGCGTGGAGCCTACGGAAGCGGCCAGTATGAGCGCAGCTTTGAAGGCAAATAAGGTAGTGGAACTTGAGAGTGCCAATACGATAGCGGATGGCACCGCGGTAAAGGCAGTAGGGGAGCAGAATCTCCCTTATGTGCAGGCTTATGTGGACGATATTCTTCTGGTGGATGATGACGAGCTCATAGGAGCTTTTCTGGATATGGTGGAAAACCATAAGATGATCGTAGAAAATTCAGGGCTTCTTTCTGTCGCAGCCTTAAAGCAGCTGGACTGTGAAGGCAAAAAAGTAGTATGCATCTTAAGCGGCGGAAATATGGATGTCATTACCATGTCCTCCGTTGTACAACATGGACTAATAAAAAGAGACCGTATCTTCTCTGTGTCTGTCCTACTTCCGGATAAACCGGGTGAATTGGTAAGCGTGGCTTCTACTATTGCCGATGCCCAGGGAAATGTTATTAAGCTGGAGCACAATCAGTTTGTCAGTACAAACAGGAACACGGCGGTGGAGTTGAGAATCACAATGGAAGCATTTGGGACAGAGCACAAGCACCAGATTATGGAGGCACTGGAAAAGAAAGGATTTCGGCCCAAATTAATCAGTGCAAAATTATATTAAGAGATGGAATAAAATATTAAAAAGCTCCTCATTTTTAGAAAGATTCCTGAAAATGAGAAGCTTTTTTATAAATTTAACAGCTCGTGTTTTTTCTTTCTAAAAGAGCGTGTATTTTGTCTGTGGGATTCATAACTGCACCGATACTTGTGTCGTGATTCAGTGAATCAATGATTAAGGCCAGGAATTTACTCATGTCGGCTTTTACAAAATACGGTTTTTCATATAATGCAGGGGGGAGGTAAGTGAGGTTGGTTGTCACAACCCGGTCGATATACCCCTTTTCATAATAATCATCGAATTTGTCAAAGCCTTCCGTGAACAATCCGAAGGTAGTGCAGACGAAGACGCGTCCCACATGGAATTCTTTGAGCTGCCTGGAAACATCCAGCATGCTTTCGCCGGAAGAAATCATATCATCTACGATAATTACATCTTTACCTTCTACATTATCACCCAGAAATTCGTGGGCTACGATAGGATTCTTGCCGTCCACTACAGTGGAGTAGTCCCGGCGTTTGTAGAACATACCCATGTCAACCCCGAGAACGTTGGAAAAGTAAACAGCACGATGCATGGCACCTTCATCGGGACTGACAATCATTAAATGATCTTTGTCTACTTTTAGATCCGGTACTGCACGGAACAATGCTTTCATGAACTGGTAAGGCGGATTGAAGCTGTCAAATCCACTTAAAGGAATTGCATTCTGGACTCTCGGGTCATGGGCATCAAAGGTGAGAATATTCGTAACACCCATGTCTTTTAATTCTTCCAGTGCCAGTGCGCAGTCCAGAGATTCTCTCTTGGTACGTTTGTGCTGGCGGCTTTCATACAGGAAGGGCATGATAACGTTGATGCGGCGGGCCTTGCCCGTGGCGGCGGAAATGATACGTTTGAGATCCTGATAATGATCATCGGGGGACATATGGTTGACACGTCCGTTCAGAGAATAGGTCAGGCTGTAATTACATACATCTGTCATAACAAATAAATCTGTTCCGCGGATTGTCTCTTTGAGAATTCCTTTCCCCTCGCCGGAACCAAACCTGGGACAACAGCAGTCGACCAGGTAATTTCTGGATTCGTAGTTGACATAAAGGGGAGAAGAGGACTTGATTTCACAAATTGTATTTTGACGGAAAGATACAATATAGTCATTGACTTTCTCCCCCAGAGCCCTGCAGCTTTCCATAGCAACGATTTTCAGAGGGGCGACAGGAAGTGTGTTTTCTAATAAGTTGATGTTTGACATGGCTTTCTCCTATAGTTTAACGAAGTTTGAACAGCTGGAAAGTCCAGTTCTTCTACAC
>ENA-UOOM01000593-UOOM01000593.1-fermentation-metagenome-genome-assembly--contig:-NODE-593-length-40569-cov-78.050180_pt1 | contig 40569 bp, 31 predicted proteins | sample MGYA00245781_ERZ724031 | MGnify/ENA primary metagenome ERZ724031 (study PRJEB28704, sample SAMN03018317) | fermentation metagenome | biome: anthropogenic terrestrial biome; feature: soil; material... | reverse complement strand
CATCTTCTTTTAATTAAATGGGTTAAGGCTTACAAATGAGATCACTTTTATTACCCACTCCGCTGATTACCAGTCTTTGTATCGCTCGACTGTATGCCACGTAGAAGAGGGATATGGCAATGTATGTGACTGTGAAAGGGTGGCTTAAACATGGTCAAATTTCAAATTAGCTAGTAGTTTGTCTAGTTGTCCATTAGGTGATTTGTATCCAATCACGATTTTGTCGCTTAGGTTTATGTGTAATAGTTCAGACTTGATCTGACAGTGGGCATTATTTAATTTATGGATTTGAGGTTTCAGATCAATTCATCAAAATTTCTTTAGAGCGTAAAAGAGTTTGTTTAAATAACCATCCCTGTCATCTGTCATGAACAAAACGTGATTGGCTTCCAACTCCTCCTGAGAAATACCCCAACGTAGCTGTGGGTATTTTGTCCAAGAGAGTATGAAACTGTTTAATATGATATCCGGTTTTGCCAATCGTGTTTCAATCTCTTTGATGCGTTGATGAAACAGTAGTTTCTCGCTTGCCGGACCCTCATGAAGCAGTCCGTGTGGCTCGATAAAGGTGACATATTGTTTGTCTCCGTCAATCATCCACAAGATAAAGTCCGGGTGAAAGTTACCCGCTTCAAAAAAGCCGACCCCTTTGCCACGACTTAGATTCCGTAGTAAAAAGAGTTCAACACCTTTTTCTTGGAGCTCCCGCTCGTTGGTTTCTGTCCAATCCTTTAAATCTGTTACAAACTGAAACTCACTTTCATTCAACGCTACCGGAAGGATGGTAATCTTTCCGCCTTTTCTCACATGAAAGAGGGGTTGGAATAGATGCATCCCGAAACGGCATGCCTGCAGATCGCCGGATTTTAGTAGTGACTGTTTGTTTTCTTCCAGTTCTTTCTGAAGCTTGGCAATGGAAAGAATCACCTGTTCTTCACTGCCATCCACGATTAACTGATAGAAATCTTCTTTCGGAATGTTGTCATCCCCCGGAGTCAGCTCTCTTAACTCGAGACGAGGCTCAATAAAAGATCGTTTACAATAGTTGTAATAGTGATCACAGTAACGTTTCAGCAATTCTGTTGCTACTTGTTGCAACAAGAGTACGTCTTCAAATCCTTTGGGCTCCAAACGGGCAGCGGGCAGGTAGAGAGTGTACCAGGTCGTATCCGCAAGAAGTTTCCGGATACCGGATTTATCAATATTCAGGTTGTACCAGCTTCTTTCTCGTTTGAACTGTTCGAGCTCGAAATACAATTCATCCATATTCAACAACGAAAGATGCTTTGCGTTCAATTTCACATCTTCTCTGCTTATGACTGCTGCTCTTCCGTTTGAATGTATGGATTGGATACGCGGATACCAGTCCGATACAACAGGATGCAGTTTCAGGTATTCTGTAAGCTGACCCAGGGTGGGCACCGGAGCATCCTTTTTGAAGTCGTACTCTTTTCCATCATCCGCTTTCCGCTTCGGCCGGATAATCTGAAGTTTCTTGCCGAAATTGTAGGTGACATTGAGAGGAATGGTGAAAACACGTCTCCGCTCATTTCCGGGCAACCCTTCATCGGCAAGGAATTGGCGGAATTTCTCCATAAAGTCGGCTTCAATACCGAATACGTTCAGTGTCTCGAGCTCCTCAATATGTTGGGGCAATGAGAGTACATTGCTGTGTCCGCTTCGTTTCAGGCTCCAGCCATATCCTTTCAATCGCACACCGCGTCCGAACAGCTGAATGATCTGGGCACCCTCGCTTTTCCCCACATGCATCAACCCGAGGGTGCTGACCCGCCAACAGTCCCACCCTTCAACAAATTTCTTCGATCCAATTAACAGATTTACAGGCGATGAGGACTCCTTCACGGTTTCAAACATCGCCTCCGAAAAATCACTATCCGCTATCGTGAGCGATAATTCATTTTGTTTAGCTACACTTTCAATGTGATCGGCAAGAGCCTTGGCATCACCCACGTTTATCAGTCCAAAAGGTGTTTCCGATGTGCCAACACGCAAAGAGATTTCTCCCGATTCCCCCTTCACCCTATCCAGGATTAGATGGCCGCCGCTGTCTGTATTAAACAGACGCTTCAGGATGTTTTTATAGAGATCGTCGTAAGTTAGTCCCGAACTGATTGTTTTAGCCAACCAGGTAAATGAACCCTCGAAGATGTCAATACCTTTACTGTCCATCAGTCCGGTATCCACACCTGTTCCGGTCAATATTGTTTCCATGTGTTTGCGTGATTTCTCTCGGTCGGAAAGAAAATCGTTGAGGAACAAAATGATCTGGGCAACATCGGTCGCAACAATCTGCTCATCTTTCCCAAGCTTGTTCCCTCCGCTCACGGTACTTCCCACAAAAACCCATAAGGGTTTTTCAATATTGAAAGGAGTCAATAGTTGCTTTTTACTGTCGTAAATATCCAACTGTTGATAGAATTTTAAAAGGCAGGCCGTCAGGTATACGGATTTGATTTCATGATCATTTGATTTAGGCAAATTCAAGATCTGGTAATCTTTCCCGAACCCATCTTCATAGAACCAACGGTAGGAGTAATCAAATACAACGGTCTTCGCATAATCATCTTCATGTCCTGTACCGGAAACAGCCTGATCGAAGGTTGCCGAGTATTCAAAGGCAAACCCTTTTTCACAAAGCATGGCACGGTTCTTATACCATGCATTTTCATCGGTCTTGGCATTGGTTCCTGAAAGGCCGCGATGACCTTCATCAACCAGCAACAAGTTCTGGTCGCCAAGACTGCGAGTCGCAATCGTATTTGGTCCCTCTTTCTCTCCCAGCTTGGTGATCTCCAGCACATCCACTCTGTTCATTCCCTGTGCCTGTGTGAAGAGGTTGTGACCCTCCTTCGAGAAGTTCGATGCGCCAATGTTGCTCTCTGCAAACTCACCAATATGCTGTTCACTCAACCTTTCGTTGGGAGTAATCAGAATGACCCGCGAAAGATCATGCTCTTTGCCATATTTCTTTGAATAATAGTTGTATTGCAGGTAGTTGACATGCATCAGCAATGTCTTTCCTGATCCCGTGGCATTCTGTAAGGAGAGTTTATTCAGTTCTTCTTCCTTAAAATGTGCCATGTCGGCATAGTCAGACCAGCGATCATTGAAGCGGTCCACGTATTCGTTCAGTGATGCGAGTAGAGATTCCCGGTTGCTGAAATAACGGTCGAGATATATCTCCACGAAAAGCAGAGAAAGCCATTGGTAATACTTCCATACCACCGGACGATGCCGCTTTTCGTTGATCGTCTGGGTATGCTTTACGATATTCTCCTCATAGGCAAGCAACTGTTCTTTACTCAACTTCGTTTTATCATCCCAAAACAGGTCACTGTTTACCAGTGCATGGTAGAAGTGATGCAAGTTGTCCTTATCCAATCCTTCCTGTCTGGAATCACGAATAGGTTCTGCCAGTTTGTGAAATGGACGTTTCTTTTCATCCTCCCGTAGTGGATCTATTCCAAACAAGCTTATGAGCCACTGATTCAGGAGAAGCTTATCCCTGAATTTGTGAACCTTTGGTCCTTTTGATTTTCTTTTAGCCATTATGCCTCTCCTTCAACATCCCACATGCGTTTGTGAAACTCTTCTTCAATCAACCGTACTTTCCAGTTCTCATCATCCTTCCTGAGGTTAGGGAGATTGTTTGATCCGTTCACATAGATCGTGTCATATTCAAAGTCTCGGGTTGAGATACGGTATTTTTCAAACCACTCATCCAGCATCAGATTGTCTTCTTCCAGGTTGCCTGTAAGTTTTCGCCAGACTATTAACACGTGCTCTTTGATACCGTTATTCGGATTCATGCGATCGGCTGGTACCCAGCCTTCCACTTTTCTGAACCACCATTTACCATCATCATCCAGTTGAATTTTACCATCCACTAAAAGTTTGGTATGTTGGTCCTCCGGAAGTTCTGGATCTGCTTTTCGGATAAAGCTGGCTGTGAATGTCTGTGGCGCTGCCATGTTTTCCAGGCGAAGCCCAATAAGATAATTGAAGGTCTCGATCAGGTCGATCTGTTTCTCAACCTGTTCATCGCTGCCTGGTTTTTTGATCTTCAAAGTATAGGCTGTCGGATCTGTAAATGCGTCAATGTTCAAAAGTGACTGGCTCCCCCGTGTCTCCACATTGAGTAGGTAGTGTAGCATATAATCCTCTTTCAGGGATGGGTTACCCTCTATTGCCCTACCGCGATCAGGGTTATTGTCAAATTCAAGGTTGTTCAGTGTGTCTTCGTATGATTCAAGACGGATATACTTTAAACATTGAGATATTCCTGTGTCGCGGCTTGTCGGTTTACCGTTTTTCCAGTTAGAGGAGTATGTTACTTTTAGTATACGTGGTTTAAGTACTGTATCAAAATGATTTCCCATTTCAACTAAAATAAACCTACGACATAAATCATCCTGCTTGTTTAAATTTATAACTGCGTGACCTGTCGTTCCTGATCCTCCAAAAAAATCTAATATTAAACTACCATCTAAATCAGAGTGTGTAAATATAGCATCTTCGACTGTGAAAATTGACTTTGGGTAACCAAATGGATTTGGCCCGATAATATCATTCAACAGATTTGCACCATAAGTTCCAGCATTATACTTTTTATCTGTCCAGTTACTAAATAAAGCGGTTTTCTTTTCACCATGTTCAATTAATTGATAAATAGTGAAATTCGAGCTACACTTTAATTTACCAGCTTCTACAAGTTTTTTACATGTCTCATAAGCATTACGCCATACTCTTTCTGTTTTTCCTTTTCCAATAGGATAAATTCGTTTTAATCCATCAGATGTGTTTTCTATTGGGTAGTCTTTCAAATCTTTTTCAGGTGGTTCTTCAACTCCAACAACAGCAAAAGTTAAAGGATCAACAAGAATAGCATAAAAACTGTTTGGACGCCCGTATCTAAAGTTACTTTCAGCTGTACCACTCCGCTTGTATGGTCTTTCCTCAATATCTTCATTAATAACTCTTCCAACTAAGGTTCGATCTGAATCTTTACCTACCATTGCAAGCATATACTCATGAGTATTTGCTAATGTAACGGCCTTTCCTCCTTGTGGATGATGATTAATAACTATCATTTCTCTCCTGAAAGGCAAATGTGTATCAATCATTTCACATAATGGCACCATTTCATAGTCATCTATTGCTATGTAGTAAACAAAATCTTCTGATAATAACGGCCAACTAACTTTTATCCGATTCTCCATAAGTGAGAGCCAAGAGGAAGAATCATAAACATTTTTATATAGAATCTTTGAATCTCCAGTATTGTAAGGAGGATCTATATACAAACATTTGACTTGATCTTTGTATCTTTCTTGCAAAAGATTCAACGCCTGAAAGTTCTCCGAATGAATCAACAACCCATCACACTGCTCATCAAAGTTCTCAATCGATTCAATCAGCTTTGTTTTGAATTCATCACTGAAGAAAGCAGTATCCAGTACCAGCTTGTCATTCGCTTTAAGGAATTCTACAGTTAATGGGACTGTGTAGGATATTGTTTCATCTTCAAATAGCTCTTTACTTTTTTTCTTCTCTTCTTCTTGAGTTACTCCAATTTCATCGATGGCAAATAACTTTACCCATTCTTCCCGTTGTGAATCGTTCGAGGCAATCTCACCGTACAATGCTTCAGGTACTCGATCAAGCGTGATACAGTAGTTTGTTTCTGTGACAAACTTCTTTTTCAGCCAGAGTTTCTTTTGGAAATCCTCAAGTTGAGCGAGAAAATCAATCAGTTTGGTGGCTATCTTGCGCATCACCTTGATCTTTGCCAGATAGCCTTCTACGGCTTGTGCATCGGCATTCTCAATGTCGTCAAGACGCATCACTTCGTTTTTGATATAGAAATCAAGTTCCCGCTTGAGGAAGCTACCCAGGTCTTTGTGAATGAAGTAGTCACGGGTATTACGGGCGGTGTATTGGTTGATGTACTTTGTGAGCAATGGTCGATTGGGAATCTTATCTGTTGGAGCGAAAAGATTCAATGCACTGATGTATTCACTCTCTTTATCTATTTGTGATACAGATTCTTTGATTTTAAGGGCCATTGCAAGATTCGGCATGTCACCCTTATTCAGGCTTCTGCCAAATTTCTCTTTGAGTGCCTTTTCTGTCTCTGGATCCACCTCGTTCTTTCCACCCGGCAAGGATTTATATTCAAAATTAACAACCAGTTCTCCACTATCATTCAACTCGACCGGCTTCTCTTCGTATAAGACGAAGAATCGTTTCTTCTCCTCTGATTCCTTCACATTTCCATGCTCACCCTCACTAGCATCTATGATACGAAAATGGATCTTTAGTGGTGTTTCCGGTATACCGTTTAGGACTTTCACATCATTAGTCATCGTCCTGATTTCAACTGCCTGGCTGATATCAAAGCTGAAATTGGAAAAGTAGTCTGCCGTTTTCACATAGTACTGATCCGCATTGGCCCAGTGCAGTTTTACTTCCTCGCCGTTGTACGGGATGGCAAAGGGAGCTGCTTTTCCGGCACTCTCACGGGCATAATAGCGTCGCGATATAAAATCGCCATCGTCATAATATCGTTCAAAAAAACGATATAGATGATCATATATATCAGCTTCGGCAGTTGCTCCATCACGTAGTGCTTCATACCTGGCTCTTGCCTCCATCACTTTGGGGGACTGTTCAGGATCGGCAACACCATATTCTTTTGCTGCTTCCAATTCCCGGGTAATGTTTGCCTCCAATTCAGCTTTTCTGGCTTCATCAATTTGACCGAACGCATCCTCGATAATCTGTAATAGATCTTTGTCTATAAAGGATTTTATTTGCAATGCTTTCGTCTGTATGATGCGGTAAAAACCAAAGTCAAGATCCGGTTGATCCAATTGGAAGAGTTCTGTTAACTTTTTTAATAACCGTTCCCGGAGTTTTTTTGTATTTGACATATAATTATCTCCTGTATGTTTTGTCTGTTTATTGTTGTAGTTTTTTTGTCGTGGCGCTACTCAAAATGGATGTCATCTGATCAATCGCCATCTTATTCAGAATCGACAATCTTTGATCTTGAGTAATTCCCTGTTTTATCAGTTCAGCATTCATACTTTCCATGTTGGAAAGGATTATTAATTGCTGTATTGTGGCACTATCACGAATATTTCCCTTTGCATCAGGATGCTGCTCTTTCCATTCTTTGGCAGTTATACCAAACATTGCCACGTTGAGGATGTCGGCTTCACTGGCATAGGTAAATGTCTGTTGACTCTTTGATACGATATGCGGTATAAGATTTTCTTTGATTGCATCCGTGTGAATCTTGTAGTTGATCTTCGATATGGCCCTGCTCAGATTCCAGTCCAAAGCTTTTTGTGATGTTTCAGACTCTTTCAGACGCTGGTAATCTTTAATCACATACAGCTTGAATTCTGCTGATATCCAGGATGCAAACTCAAAGGCGATATCTTTGTGTGCAAAAGTTCCACCGTATCGGCCCGACTTTGAAATAATTCCTACTGCGTTTGTCGCTTTTATCCATTTCTGGGGCGATAAGGTAAATGCATTATAACCTGACTCCTGTCTAAACCTATCGAATTCGATAGGTTTAAATTCCGGGTTACTCAACGATTCCCAGAGACCCAGGAATTCAATGGTGTCTCTTAAACGCATCCAGTTGTTGATCACAATAAATGCGTCATCCTTGTTTTTGTACTTGGCAATGTCAGTTAAGGAAATAAAGTCATCTTCATTATTCCTGCTGATGATTGCAATCTCTGTACCTTTTGCTTGAATGGTTTTCTTCATCATTTTACCTCCCAGCGAATCGTAAAAAGAGTTTCCCTTTCTGTTTTTTGCTCCATACGCCTGGTCAATTGGTCAACCAGCGAATCCCGCTTTTCTGCAATGTTATCTTCCACATCAAAAATCATCTGCTGTTGCCTACGACGCAAGGTTTCAAGTTTCTTTAACTCTGCCTGAAGATCGGCCTGTTCCTGCATTGTAGGTGCCAATCTGACCTTTCTGCGAATGTCTGATATCTTCCGCTTCGTGTCATCCATCTCTTTTGCCGCCGCCTTCTCCATGTCCTCTGCCCATTTATCCAGCTGAATGCATGCTTCGGACAGGTGCTTGTTGTTCTCTTCAAGGTTCCTGGCAATCGTGGATCTAACGTGCCTTTCACTGTCAGCATCCAGCCGCTTGTCTATCTGTTCGGGAATGGTGATTTCCTCTTGAGCATACCCTATGCAATTGAAGAGCTTTTCTGTGGTCTCCTGATCAAGATTCACACCTGAGTCATCTATCGCGGAGAACAATAGGTACTCTTCCGATTCGAACGAAGTTATCATCAGTTTACAGAGTGTCAGCCAACCTGATTTTCCCTTGAGGCTTTCAATAACTGATATCTTTGTAGGATTATTGGAGATATCAAATTGTACTTTTGAAATGGGACAGGATAAATTCTTGCCGCGTTGAACAACATGTTCGCCAAGCGGATGGGCAAGCCGATACAAGAACTCACTGTTCAGCACTTCCTTGCCTTTTGTGACAAGATGATAGGTGCCCACTCTTGCCTCCTTGATGAGTTGTTTGTGAAGATCGAACGAGAGAGAGGCATCATGGAATGTGGCATCTTCGTTGAGCACATACCTGGTTACTGCCCAGAATTGCTTTCCGATCCGGTCGAGCTTCTCCTGTGTCCCGACCAAACTTCCACTCAACCTTTCATGCACATCCTCATCAAAATGCTCCAAAAGCGCTTTCCGTGTATCTTTCAGCTTGGCCTGAATGGATTCTTCCAACTCTTTTTGTAGTTTGGCAAAGGCTTTCTTGATCTCTTTTTCGCTTCTGCACTCCTGATAGATCTCCAGGACACGTCGTTCGAAATCCACACCGGATTCAATGGTGCCCAATACCTCGTCAGAGGCACCAAACACACCGCTAAAAAGGTTGAACTTGTGTTCAAGCAGCTCATATACGCGCTTGTCGGCAGCATTCTTTTCATTCAGGAAGTTGATAACAACCACATCATGCTTTTGCCCGTAACGGTGACAGCGTCCAATACGCTGCTCTATCCGCTGGGGGTTCCATGGCAAATCGAAGTTGATTACCAAAGAGCAAAACTGCATGTTTAATCCTTCAGCACCGGCTTCGGTGGCAATTAAAATCTGAGCACTGTTTTTAAAGTGATCGAGTATGGAAGCCCGCATGTCTATTTGTCGGGATCCGCTGACTCGTCCGCTATCTCTGTTTTCTTCCAGCCAGTCGCTGTATATCTTAGCGGTTGATCCATCTTTGTTGGTCCCATTAAAAGTGACAACCTGACCTGAATAACCATGGTCGTTAAGATGCTGTAAAAGCCAATCCTGGGTTCTCCGTGATTCGGTAAAGATAACAGCCTTACGCGCTGCACCCATTTCATCCATTTTCTGAAAGCCCACATCAAGCGCAGTCAGCAGTGCCTTTGATTTCGTGTCTATTCCAATGCTAAGTGCCCAATCGATGTATTGGTCAATCTCTTTGATTTCATCTTGCAATTGCTTTATGTCAATCTTTACTTCCGGTACTGATTCCTCGTTTTCTGAATCGATGTCGTTTACCTCATCCTCTTCATCTTTCAGTATTTCATCCAGGAGATCTTCATCTATTGCTTCCTGCTCAATCAAAAGCTCAGTGACAGAACTTCCACTTTTGGCCTTTTCTAACAATCCCGTTAATCGTTCTCTGATTATTTTGAGAGTGCCTGCAAGTGCAATCGGAGAGGAGGCCAATACTTTTCTTATGAGAAGTATGAGCAGGTGTTTTTGTCGTGCGGGAAATGCATAGGTTTCGTCACGCTGCAAATAATCTGAGACAGCTTCGTACAGCTTGTACTCCTGTTCAGTGGGTTTAAATGGACGGGTGATCAGCTTACGTTCAGTGTAGGGAACATATTCACTCACCTGACTTCGGAGCGTGCGCCAGCAAAAACCCTGCAGTCTATCACGAAGCCCAGAAATGTCGCCTCCATTGTTCATATATTGTGTCCTGAATGAAGCCAGTTCTCCAAAGATGTTTTCGTCAATAAGTGTTGATAGACCATATAGCTCAAGCAACGAGTTTTGCAGAGGTGTGGCTGTTAAGAGTAGTTTCTTTCTCTCCTGCGTGGCTTGTCGGATGGTTTGTCCTATCCTGTTGCTCTCTCTATAAGCATTCCTCAGTTTATGTGCTTCATCGATTACAACAAGGTCCCATGGAATGGCACGAATGTCCATCGCCTTACTGGCTACGAAGTGCATGGAGCAGATGAGTATTTTCCGTTCTTCAAAAGGATTGGGATTCCCGTTGTTTTGTGAATCCCGATAGGTCTTGGCATCGAGTATCTGGCTGGGGAGATTGAATTTCTCTTCCAGCTCCACTGCCCATTGTTTGCGTAACGATGCAGGGCTGATGACCAATATTTTTCTGCTGTTTTCCGCCCACTTCTGACAAATAACCAGACCGGCTTCGATGGTTTTGCCAAGACCGACTTCATCGGCCAACAAAACTCCTTTTGATAAGGGGGATCGCAAGGCGAACAAAGCCGCTTCAATCTGATGGGGATTCAAATCAACACATGCGTCAAATAAGGCACGACCAAGACGGTCTACTCCTTTGCCTCCTGCACGCGTCAATTCATGAGCAAAATACTTGGCATGGTATTGTGTAGGTAAAGTGCTATAACTGGATGCCATTTTTACATGAACTTTTTATATAAAATGTTTTACGTTGAGGTGATATCAATTGTGTAATTACCACAACGAATACAATATGTTTGTAGTCTTTATACTTCCACATTTTTATAAAAAAACCATCTTATCATATTATCCTATAAGGTTTTTCAATGATAAGAAGCATAATCCAATTACATCAATTTCTTGGAAATTGAATTAAGCAACGAATTTACGAAAATATTTAACAGCAAACAAAACAATAAATAAACAAGTATGCAATTATAGGGACTCAATTCAAGTGGATCTACAAAGGATTACTTATACATACGATAGGCAAAATTGCAATCGCATTCATTTATCTAATTTTTTGAATACTGATTCGCGCTAATATGCATATAGTAGTGAAAATTAATTGATCCATCGTTATCGGTAGTATTATATATTAGAGCATCCCATTAAAATTGGGACGTTATTAATAATTAAACAAATTTGGCTCATTAAGCCTAAAACGATCTTTGACATTTTGAAATTTAGTTTTGTCGAACAAGTCTCGAAGATGAGTTTTGTCAGTTAAAGATATACTCAAAACCTGCAAAACTTCATATGTGCTTCTGTCAAGTTTCATGTCTTTTTGGACGATTGCAACCAGGCAATAAGTGCATATAGCAACGTAGATTTGAATCGGAACCGCATTCTCGGTTGTACCCCAGAATTTCTTTATTTTCAGATGTTGTTTAAGCCACTTGAAAGACTTATGAGAAGCTACACATAAGTTCTTCAGGGTAATGAAGACAGACTTCGAGGCAAGACCCGTTTTCCTGCAGAGGGATGACAGGATAAGGGCGCACTTCCTCACCTGCCTCCTCTCGCTGTTGATGATGAGGATACTGGAAAAGAAAGTCAACAGGGCGGGCAGGAAGTTCTCCGTCAGGGAGATCAGCGACACCCTGGCCGGGATGGACTTCTGCAGTATCCCGGGAGAGGGGTTCGTCCCGGCATACACAAGGACCACCCTCACCGACCATCTCCATGGTTGGGCCGGCTTCAGGACAGATACCCAAATTATCACCAAACAAACGATGAGAAAAATAATATCATCCACCAGAAAAAAAGATGAAAAATAATTATTGGCCTCTCTTGTGTACCACAAAGTTGAAGTTTTTAAAAGTCCTCAAAGCACCTCCACGACGGGATTAGGCCAAATTCAACTGTCAAAGTCGGGAATATATCAATTCGTGGGTAAATATGGGCAATTTCGTGGGTAAATATGGAATTTATTTTTCGCGGAGATGTGCTAATTATAAAATACCGCCAATACTTTTAAATAGGGAACGCTGTTTAAACTTGTCAAATCTTTGAAATATTGGCTCGACCTGTTGAGTATGGTCTCAATCTCGATCTCCTTGTCTCTCCTGCGTCTTTTCACAAATCCATATTCAGGCTTGTCACCAAACTCAATCTCCATCTGGTGCTCCTTGCTCCTTTTCCAGCTCCTCATCTTTTCTTCGTTAACTGCCATCACTTTCTCCATTTTCAATTGAGGCTTTTGCTGTTGCTGATCCATATGAAGTTGGTGTGCAAACTTGATTGCATCCGGTAACAAGACCTCCAGCTGCTTGATCTCTTCATCGGTTATCTCCACCGTGTAAAGTTCTTTGTTTATTTGATGCTCTTTCAGGAAATCGGCAAACTTCATCGGTCTGTCCGCCAATCCGCCACTCCTGTGCATGGGTACCACAAAAAGGTCGGAGAGAATGGATTGTCCCAGATTATTGGCTACCAAACCCTGAATCAGATAGTAAGCCATATCCTTGGGCAGGCGATTAATTTTGGAAACAAGTGCCACATCTTTATCGACTGAAGCTTCCAACTGCGTCATCAGATAACGGACTACCGGGTGAAGCTCATAGAGCATCTGAAATCTGGCCCACTCTCCTTTTCGCTTGCGCGCATCGCCAATCGCTTTTTGCACATCCTCCCTGTTGAGTGAGAGTTGATACACATCACCAATCCTTCCGGGTTTCGTTTCTTTGGGCAAATCGTAAAGTATCCTATCAAGCTCAGGAGTGTTCTTCACCTCAAGAAGATCACCCTCAAAACAGGCATCATCGGTTTTAAGGCTATTGTCACTTTTAAGTTGCTCCAGTAGGGCGGTATAATAGCTTTTATCGTTTTCAAAGAGTGAGACCTCCTCAACAAAGGGATCCTCGATCGCTAATCTGGGAGTGGACTCGTCAAACAGGGCATCAAACCAGTCGTCCGACTCTTCACTGGTGGGTGCTCCATCCAGCATATCCCTATTCCCTGTTGCAATGGCAGTGGTCACCAGTTCCTCTTCGGCAGATGCCTCATAGAGTTTATAGACCGATGCGGCATCGCCCAGGGATTGATAAACAGCTTCCTCCTTTTCTTTGAGTTTATTGACAATATGCAGGTCATCTTTCAAACCATCCAAATCGGAAATGGCTACCATGTAATGTATGAAAGGTGTTTTGGTTTGTCCATACCGGTCTATCCTTCCATTTCGCTGTTCCAGCGTGATCAGCGACCAGGGAATGTCGTAGTTAAACATATGGTTGCAGTAGTAGTGCAAGTTTACTCCTTGCGAACCGGCATCCGAAGTAAGCAGTATGCGATAGTCAGAGTCCTCTTTTCCAAAATCATCGATGATGCGCTGTTGCTCCATATCGGTGAGTGAGCCGTGAAAATCGGCTATCACACTGTCATCCAAGTCAAAGTCGCGTTGCAATTTCTTTTTTAAAGCTTTGAGCGTCTCTATACGCTCAGCAAAAACAACGATTCTGAAATCTCTCTTTCTTCCATACCAGCCAAGGTCGATTAACTTTTTTCTAAATGCCAGGTATTTGGCATCCTGTTTATGATGGATGATTGCTTCCAGTTTCGCCTTCAAATTGTACAGAACATCACGGTTCTGCTCCACAATATCTTCCTGTTCTGTGAGTGCATCCAGTTTACTGATCCTGTTTTCAATGGACTTTAATGCTGCCTCGGAAGATGACATGTAGGACTTGAACAGACCAATGGCAAAAAGCAAATCTTTTTTCTGTTTGTTGCTGGTTTGCTTTCCGAACAAATCAGTGGAAATATCGTCCGGCATAAGGTTCTGCAGGGCTGCAAACTTAATGTTTTGCTGGATCTGCAGAAACTCATTCTCTGCGTCGCTTAGCTGGGCATGGATGGATACGACCTCACGATCCTGAAAATTGGATCGTACGGCATCATCGTCAATATCATTTTTAAACCGACGTACATAGTAATCCTTGATATCTTCCCGTGAATAATTGTACTCCTCTTTGATGGCCAGCGGCTCAATCATGTTGACGAGGTTGGCAAAGTTTTCCGGTTTTCCGTTGTGAGGAGTGGCTGAGGTGAGAATCAGCGACTCGCACTTGGTACTGAGCAATTGTGCTAGCCCTCCCCGCTGCGAAGAGCTGTTTGCAACAGTATGGCATTCATCGATAACCACAATGTCCCAGCGTGTTTTTTCGATATAGTGTTGAAACTTGGCATTGTTTTTCAAGGTGTCTATGGATACGATGGTCTTATCGTAATAGTCGAAGGGATTCTTGTTGATCGGGAGTTCAGATTTGATTCTGGAAATCCCGTCCGAATCCAGGCGCACCAGTGGAATGGCAAATCGATTCCATATCTCCTGTTGGAACTGGGAGAGGATGGACTTCAATGCCAGGACCAATATTCGCTTGCCTTTGCCCCGTTTGATCATTTCAGCAAGGAAGATACCCACCTCAACCGTTTTGCCGAGTCCCACACCATCGGCAATCAACAGTCGGGGCCGGGGAAGTTGAAACGCTTTTAATGTGGGCTCCAACTGGTAATCAGCCATGTTGAAAGCAGCTTTGTGGGCCACAGTTATACGATTGCTGTAAACGGTGGAATTGCGAATATGATTTTCAATAAATAGTTTGGTCTTGCGGTATCCTTGATCGTAATCTGCAATCAGCCGGGTCTCTGTCGGATCGATCACACGAATAGTATGGTCGATGCTGGTATCGAAAATAAAGTGTTTTGCCTTTACCAATTCAGAAATACCTTCTACAGAAAGAATCCATTTACCGTTGTTTTCTTCCACATCGGTAACAAGGAAGTCCTCATTTCGATTGGTAATGCGTTGCCCTGGGGTGAAGTTCATATTTGATCGATCTTAATTTGATTTATCATTTTTTCAATTTCTTCTTTTCTTCCCCTGCGAGATGCATATCTCAACAATTTGTTGTTGTTAACTGTGTATTTCGCATAAGCTTCATTGAAAATCCTTTTTTTTTCACTGCCCTGGTAAAACTGGAACAAATCTTCATCACAGCACAAATCGACCAGTATCTTTTCAATGGTAATCGTATTGATGTTGCTTATAGATTGGAGAGGGGCTTCTGAAATCAGGGGTTTTACAATGAGGGGAGTGTTGGAATTGAAAACGTATTGTTCCAGGATACCATTGTTGGGGTTTAAAAACACCGGGTTATAATTTTCCCTCAGTGAATAGAATACGGACTCGATGCTATCCTTGTCCACTTCGATTAACGTGAAATGTCTGTTGGAAATATGCAACGTAAATTCATTCAACAACGACGTATCCCACACACAAACGATGCTGTATGGAAATTCCGAAAGAATTTTCTTGTAAATAGATTCGGTCTTATTATCTAAATAGGGAACAAAAATAGTAGTTCTGCCAATCTTGTATACTCCACGCCCTCTTCGCTCCAGGACACCTTTTGAAACCAAATGATAGACTCTCCAATTGATCGTTGCTTGTTTTACATCAGGTTCAAGACTCCGATAAAAATTGGAAATATCACTGGTATTGAAGTTATGCATGTCTCCAAAACACTCTTTTAATTTGTTGATATGTAATCTGTCGGTTGCTATGATGTTGTGTTTTTTGATGGCACAAATGTAAATCAATATTTTGGCAATATGAAATATAAATTGCCGATAATTTGAGAAATGTAATTCACAACTTACAATTGAATGCTCTTTGTTACCCCGATCTCATTGATGAAATATGCATCATGGGAAATAACCAGTACCGTACCCCGATACTTTTTGATGGTATGGGCCAGTATCGATAAACTTGAGACATCAAGATTATTCGTAGGCTCATCCAATATGAAAATATCCGGGACGTGGTTGGAAATCATCCGGCAGGACCAAGTCTTGATACTGAGGAAAAAAATGTACACAAAAACTTGAATATTTTGATGAATCCGACTATGTTTGCAGAGGAAAACATTAGATAGAAGACGTGAGTTGTTATGAGCAGAGGATTTGTCAAAGAAAGCGATCAGGAAGAGATTCCGATAGTACCCCCCCGGGCTTATTTACCGGAAGGAACAACAAATTATGTAACCCGGGAGGGACTGGATGAACTGTTGGCCGAAAGAGAGGAGCTTATCAATGAGAAAGAAAACCTGAACAAAGCCGATGAAAATGAGAAACGAATAGCGCAGAACCACATTAATGCAAAATTGTATCTGTTGAACCACAGAATCGACACCGCCGTAATAGTTGATTTAGACGAACAGCCTCAAAATGAAATAAGGTTCGGTGCACGGGTAACTCTCAAAATGGAAGAAGCCAGGAGGATCAAAACTTTTCAAATAGTGGGTGTGGATGAAGCTGATGTTTCCAAAGGAAAAATCTCCTTTATATCGCCTTTGGCCAATGCATTGACGAATAAAAAAGAGGGAGACAAAGTTGTTTTAAAACGCCCCGGGAAAGATATTGTCTATGAAATTACGAATATTGCATATTCTTGAAACCATACTGCTCAAACCGGGATTAACCGAGTTGCATTGTCTTTATCGCTCAAAAAACTCCCCTCAAGTTTCCCTGAGAGGAGCTTTTTGTGCGGCTGAAGGGACTCGAACCCCCACGCCTCTCGGCACCAGATCCTAAGTCTGGCGCGGCTACCAATTACGCCACAGCCGCAGGCCTGTTTTTATTTGCGAGTGCAAAGTTAATATTAATTTTTTATTTTTTATGGCTTTTGTCGAAGTTATTTCTCATTGACAATCTTCTCGATGACTTCAGGAAAATGTTTGTATTCCAGCTGGTGTACTCTTTGGGCAATATCGCCGGGAGTGTCGCCGGGAAGTACTTCGCAGGAAGCTTGGAAAATTATATCGCCTTCATCGTAGTGCTCGTTAACATAATGTATGGATATCCCCGATTCCTTTTCACCGGCCTCCATTACTGCTCGGTGAACGCGGTCGCCGTACATTCCTTTCCCTCCATACTTGGGGAGCAAAGCCGGATGAATATTGATTATCCTGTTGGGGAAAGCTTTCAGAAGCGGGGCAGACACTTTTAGCAGATAACCCGCTAACACGATAAAATCGATGTTATACTGTTGCAACGTTTCCAAAATCAACTCCGCTTCGTCAAATTCCGTTTTGGAAAAGGTATAAGACGGAACCCCCAGATTTTTAGCCCGTTCGTGCACAAAAGCTTCTTTTTTGTTGGAAAGAATCAACGATATTTCAATTTCGTCGTTACCGGAAAAATACCGGACAATATTTTCAGCGTTTGATCCGCTACCCGAGGCAAATATGGCTATTCTCTTCATAAAACAGGTGTGTGTTTTGCACAAAAAAACGGCAAATGTGCATTATTTTTGAATTTATTGATTGAAAAATTGTGTGGTTAAAGAAAAATTGATTTACTTTGCATCCACAAAATTAAAAAGAAAATATCTTTTATTTACTAATTTAATTAATAAAAAGTTATGTCTGAAGTAGCACAAAGAGTAAAATCGATCATTGTCGATAAATTAGGTGTTGAAGAGTCTGAAGTAACAGAAACTGCCAGCTTTACCAATGATTTGGGAGCTGATTCACTTGACACTGTTGAGTTGATCATGGAATTCGAAAAAGAATTCAATATCTCCATTCCGGACGATCAAGCTGAGAAAATTTCTACGGTAGGTGATGCTATTGCTTACGTTGAACAACACGCTAAATAAAAAATCCACAAGTAAAATTCATGGAATTAAAAAGAGTAGTAGTAACAGGTCTGGGAGCTGTAACACCGTTGGGAAATGATGTTAAAACAACATGGGAAAATACCGTAGCGGGAAAAAGCGGGGCCGGACCTATTACTCTTTTCGATGCATCTTTGTTCAAGACACAATTTGCCTGTGAGGTAAAAAATTTTGATCCCTACGAGCTTTTTGACAGGAAGGAGGCCCGGAGATTCGACCGTTATTCTCAGCTTGCCCTGAAAGCAGCGAAAGAGGCGATAGAGAACTCAGGACTTGATTTGGAAAAAGAAGACACCAACCGTATCGGAGTTATCTTCTCTGCCGGAATTGGAGGCATCAAAACTTTTGAGGAAGAGGTTGGTAATTATTATCTTACGCAAGATAAAGGCCCTCGATTCAATCCATTTTTCATTCCGAAAATGATAGCCGATATTGCCGCCGGGCATATCTCTATGATTTACGGACTGAGAGGTCCTAATTACGCAACCGTTTCGGCATGCGCATCTTCTACAAATGCCATCGCCGATGCTTTTAATCTCATCCGACTGAATAAGGCAAATGTTATTGTTACCGGTGGTGCTGAAGCGACCATCAGCGCCTCAGCAGTGGGCGGATTTAACGCAATGCATGCACTTTCTACCCGTAACGATTCGCCTGAAACGGCTTCACGCCCTTTTAGCGCCAGCCGGGACGGATTTGTCATGGGAGAAGGTTCTTCGAGCCTGATTCTCGAAGAGCTGGAACACGCTCTTGCACGTGGCGCGCATATCTACGCCGAAGTAGCTGGTGCCGGCATGTCGGCCGATGCTCACCACATCACGGCTTCCCATCCCGACGGTTTGGGAGCCAAACTGGTAATGTACAACGCCTTGGAGGATGCACAAATGCAACCCGAAGATATAGATTACATCAATGTTCACGGAACATCTACGCCGGTAGGCGATATTTCGGAAGTAAAAGCCATAAAGGAGGTTTTTGGAGAACACAGTTACAAGCTAAACATCAGTGCAACCAAGTCGATGACGGGACACTTGTTGGGTGCTGCCGGTTCACTGGAAGCAATGTTTTGTGCTCTATCCATTGAGAACCAAATCGTTCCACCAACAATCAATTTTACTGAAGGCGACGAGGATCCGGAAATCGATTATAATCTTAACTTCACATTCAACAAAGCTCAAAAACGCGAGTTAAGAGCTGTGCTATCGAACACATTTGGCTTTGGAGGCCATAACGCAAGCGTAATCCTTAAGAAATTCAACAAGTAATGTGTTAAGAAAATTTATGCGAAAAGTAAGGGCAATTCCTCACAAAGGAAAAGAACCCTACTTTTCATTTTACAGGATGTTGGGATTTTATCCCGATAGAATTGATCTGTACCAGGAAGCATTGACACACAGATCATCATCAATTCGCTCAAATTCAGGAAAATGGGTTAATAATGAACGGCTCGAATTTCTGGGTGATGCCATTCTTGATGCCATTGTAGCCGATATTTTGTACAAAAAATTCGAGAATAAAAAAGAGGGATTCCTTACCAGTACCCGCTCGAGGATTGTTCAACGTGAAACGCTGAACAAAATTGCTATTGAAATAGGGATCGATAAAATCATCACTTCATCCACCCGGAATCTTGCTCACAACACCAATATCTACGGAGATGCCCTCGAAGCACTGATTGGAGCGATCTATCTTGATCAGGGTTACCGCGTAGCGAAAAGTTTTGTTTTTGAAACGCTCATTAAGCAACACATCAATATCGATACCGTATTGAAAAGTGAGGTAGACTTTAAGTCGCGTCTGATAGAGTGGGGACAAAAATACAAAATTGACGTAGGGTTTGAGGTGACCGACTCTTCCTACGATGAGCAAAACAATCCTATTTTTGAATCGAGGGTTATTGTCGGTGGGATGGATCTGGGTTCAGGAAAAGGGTATTCCAAAAAAGAATCGCATCAGAAGGCAGCAAAGAAAGCCATCAAGAAGCTGCGGAACGATAATGAACTTCTGGAAAAACTTTTCGAGAAAGGGAATAGTGAGTCTTCAGAAACTTCCGGGCAGGAGGAAGAGAACGTGCAGATAGAAATCTAATGTCCAGCTTATACCCAGACGCCGAATGAAATACCCATCCTTCTTCCCTGTTGTACCAAAGGAGTATCCACAGTTACCAGGCGAAGTTTGCCCGCAACTTCTTCTAAAGGTACGTCATCTATTTTATTTTTGATCTGTGCAACCATACGTCCGAACTTCCCTTCGTGAATGAGTTGTGCTGCATGGCCGCCGAGCAAAGTGCCTAAATTACGGTCTGCGGGAGACGGTGAACCTCCGCGCTGAATGTATCCGAGGACGGTTTCGCGAGTTTCAAATCCGGTTTGCCTTTCAATTTCTTTGGCGAAATACATAGCAGGCCTTTCGCTGCTTCCTTGTATTTCAATTCCCTCGGCAACAGCCACAATGGAATAGGCTTTCCCCATTTCCATTCTCTTTTTTATCTTGTCGATAATTACTTTCATGTTGTAACCAAGTTCGGGAAGTAGAATGATATCGGCTCCCCCGGCCATTCCAGCATACAGTGTAATCCAGCCGGCATGGTGCCCCATAAGTTCAATAACCATTACACGACGATGGGAACTTGCCGTGGAATGCAGGCGGTCGATAGCATCCGTAGCAATATTGACAGCGGTGTCGAACCCGAAAGTGACATCGGTTCCGTACACATCATTATCGATGGTTTTAGGAATTCCTACTACATTCAGCCCCAATTCAGAAAGCATCCAAGTGGTTTTTTGTGTGCCGTTTCCTCCAATACAAACCAGGCAGTCGAGGCCCAATTCGTGGTAGCATTTTTTTATCTCTTCCTGGTCTTTTTCGTCGGGTGATGTGATTTTTTTACGGAACACCTTTTCGCGTGCGGTCCCAAGAATGGTTCCTCCCAGATTAAGAATCCCAGAGAGCGATGCATCGGAAAGGTCAATAACGTCCTTGTAAAGCAGTCCGGAAAATCCATTCTGAATGCCGATTACCTTCATTCCGTAATTGTTAATGGCTGTTTTTCCAACGCCTCGTATGGTCGCATTAATTCCGGGACAGTCACCACCGGAAGTGAGAATTCCAATTTTCATACTGTTTCTGATTTTCTTACATTAGTTCCGATACAAAGGAAACAAAAAAGGATTAAAAAGTGAAGATTTTGGAAAGAATATTTTCAGTATGCCAACAGAAAATCGATTCACCTGAGCTTATTCAATATTGTTTCCGCTGCACGGTCCGCAGCACCGGTTCCGCCCAGTATCCGCCGCATTTCCGCGTAATTGTCCAGCATGTTTTTTCGGTAGTTCTTCACGTGGAGAAGTTGGGTAAGTTCTTTTCGGATGTTGTCAACGGTGAAAAACTTGGCGAAGAGTTCCGTCACAACTTCTCTGCCACAAATAAGGTTCACCAATGAGATATAGGGTGTGTGCAGGATGTTTTTGAAGGCCCAGTATGATAGCCGCGGCATCGACGTACGGTAACAAACTACTTGAGGAATGTTCAGCAACGCCGTCTCCAGGGTGGCCGTCCCGGAGGTAACCAACGCTGCCTGTGACTGGGCGAGAATGCGGTACGTTTGGTGGAACAAAACCCTCAGCGGAAATCCTTGGGTGAACTTATCGTAAAAATCAGGTTCAATACCGGGTGCCCCTGCAACTACCAGTTGGTAATCGTCGAATCCTTTTACTGCTTGCAGCATAGGTGGCAGGTTGCTGGATATTTCCTGTTTCCTGCTTCCTGCAAGCACTGCGATAATCGGACGGTCGGGAAGTGTGTTGGCCGCAATGAACCCGGCAAACGTTTCATCTTTATATTCGCGCGCGTCGATCTCATCCACCGACGGATTTCCGACGTAATGGACCCGGTAATCGTGTTTTTCGTAGAAATCTACTTCAAAGGGCAGGATACAAAGCATCTCATCCACATATTTCTTGAACGATTTAACCCGATACTCTTTCCATGCCCATACTTTAGGTGAGATGTAATAGAAGACGGGAATGTTCAATCGAGCCTTTACAAACCTAGCCATCTTTAGGTTGAATCCCGGATAATCAACCAGGATAACCGCGTCCGGCTGATAGCCGGCGATCTCCTTTTGACAGAGTTGCAGGTTGTTAAGAATGGTTTTCGCATTCATAACAACCGGGACAATTCCCATAAATGCCATTTCACGGTAATGCTTAACCAGTGTTCCTCCCTGGACGGCCATAAGATCACCTCCGAAAAACCGGAAATCGGCTTCCTTGTCCAACTGTTTGATCGACTTCATCAGGTTGGATGCGTGTAGGTCGCCCGATGCTTCGCCGGCTATTAAGAAGTATTTCATATTCTTATGTCAAATCCCACTTTTTCAGCTCAGGGATAAAATCGTGTGCTGTCATGTCAATTTTTACAGGGACAATGGCAGCGTATCCGTTTGCCAATGCCCATTCATCGGTATTTACGTTGTCTTCTTCCCAGTTTTCGAAGTTCCCGGTCATCCAAAACACATCGCGGCCGTTTCCATCAGCAGACCGTTGATATTCATTCACCCACTTCCCCTGCGTCTGTGATGTTATTTTTATTCCCTTTATTTCCCCTTGTGGAACGTTTATGTTCAAACAGATACCTTTGGGAAGCCCCTTTTTGAGAACAGTCGAGGCTATCCTTTGGGCTACTTCACAGGCGTGCGTGAAGTCGGCATCGTACGCATATTCACAAAGAGATACGCCAAGGGAGGGGACTTCAAAAATACATCCTTCTATAGCAGCGCCCATCGTTCCCGAGTATATTACACTAATTCCAGCATTGGACCCGTGGTTGATGCCCGAAACCAATAAGTCGGGCTTGCGATCTAAAAACTCGTTCAGCGCCAATTTTACACAATCCACCGGAGTTCCTGTGCACATATATGCCGTAAGTCCTTCTTCCTTTTTATAAATTCTGCTTCTCAACGGTTGTGATGTGGAGATGGCAGACGACATTCCCGACTGATGCAATTCCGGGGCGAAAACAACTACCTCGCCCAATGCTCTCATCGCTTCAATAAGCGATACTATTCCTTTAGCCTGATACCCATCGTCATTGGTGACAAGGATAAGAGGTTTTCTACTGTTCATTATTTTTTTCTTTAGAAATGAAGGACAAACTTAATCAAATTCATCGACTTTTCATACATAGGAGGTGTTACAAAATCGTTAAATTGAAGTTTATGTTTCAAAAAAATTCAACTATTTATTAACTTTATTGTTTTAAACTCAAGTATAAATACAATTCAACATATGAGAAAATTAAGCTTGCTGTTTACTTTGCTGATAAGTACAGTTTTGATGTTAGCACAGGAAGTGCGTCCGGTAAAAAACGTTATTGTGATGATTCCCGACGGTACCTCGGTGGGCGTATATTCTGCTTCCCGCTGGTATAAATTTTACAACAAAATGGGTGACCGCCTGCATATCGACCCCTTTTTCACAGGAACGGTTACAACACATTCCTCCAATGCGCCTATTGGTGATTCGGCTCCTACGGGATCAGCCTATGCGACAGGTGTTTTACAGAAGACAAGCAACGTGGCCATTTACCCGGAAGCAGATCCGGAAAACGATCTTTATCCGGTGGATGCTGCCCGCACCTATCAGCCTGCAGCTACCCTGTTGGAAGCAGCTAAGTTGCTGAAAAATAAAGCTGTAGGGTTGGTGGTGACCTGTGAGTTCCCTCATGCTACGCCTGCTGATTTTTCTTCGCATTACCATACACGCAGTGCCTATAAGTTTATTGCACCGCAAATGGCTTACCAGAATATGGATGTGATGTTCGGCGGAGGAAACAGTATTTTAACCGATGATATCAGGCAACACTTTAAAAATAACGGAACCGTGCTGATTCAAGATGATAGAAACGCGTTGTTGAACTACAACGGTGACGGAAAAGTCTGGGCGCTTTTTGGAGAGCGGGCATTGCCCTATTCCATTGACAGGAACCCCGACAACGTTCCGTCGCTTGCAGAAATGACCGCAAAGGCGCTGGATCTTTTATCCAAAAAAGAAGCGGGCTTTTTTCTGATGGTTGAAGGCAGTCAGGTGGACTGGGCCGCTCATGCTAATGATGCTGTCGGGATGATTACCGAATACCTGGATTTTGATGATGCCGTGGGGGAGGTGATGAAGTTTGCTGAAAAGGACGGAAATACGGCGGTCGTTATTATGTCTGACCACGGTAACAGTGGTTTTACCATTGGCTCAAGAGATTGTCCAGGGTACGACAAACTGTCGATTCAGCAGTTGTTTGAAGCGGTATCGAATTACAAACTTTCGGCAAACGGCATCGAAGCCATTCTGATAAATACCAAACCCGAAAACATAAAGGCCGAGTTCAAAAAATACACCGGCATTGATATTACCGAGGAAGAACTGCAGACACTGCTCTCTTCGAAAAACTACAAAGAAAGTGATTACACCCAGGTGGGGACAAGTAATAACATGGCACACAACATAGTAAACATAATGAATTCGCGTACCTGCTTCGGATTTACCACAGGAGGGCATACCGGCGAAGAGACACTGTTGGCATCGTATCATCCGCAAGGGGATATCCTGAGAGGGAATGTGCGCAATGTGCAAGTGAACAAGTATCTGCAAAAAGCATTGGGGTTGGATAAATCATTACAGGAACTGTCGGATGAAATCTTTGTTAAGCATACCGATGTTTTTGCCGGGCAGAAATACTCCGTGAACCGGAAAGATCCCGAGTTTCCGGTCCTAACGGTTAAAAAAGGAAGAAACACGCTGGAGATAAAGGCATTTTCGTCCGTTGGAAAACTTAACGGCAAGCCATTCGATATTGGATCGGTCGCGGTGTATATGGATAAAAACGATACCTTTTATTTGCCTAAGGAGTTAGTAACGAAGTTATAACAAATCCCCCTGAAACGAGATGGGTTGCCGGTTGGTATCTGTGACTTGCAACCGGGCTGTTCCGTTCTCCCAGATATCGAAATACAAAAATATCTCCCGGCCGGTATCTTTCGTTCGAATATCTACCCGCCAATTCCCTTTTTTCTTTCCCGGATTCACCTGATAATCGAAGTCGGTACTGGTAAATTTTATTCCTCCCTCACTTGGATTAACGGGAGCTACATATGCTCGTCCGTAATAGGGCAGGTATGCCCGTATCGTGTCGGGAGATACTTTTACGTCGTAGTAGGGAGACAGGTAAATAGATTTGAAACCGGTGGGATAAGCGTAAGTCGCCTTAAACGTAAAGTCGAAATCGTTTACGCTCCGGCTCACTTCTCCGGCTACAACTTCCTTCTCCCTTGCCGTCTGTGCTGTGCCACACATTGTCAGCCCAAAAGCGACAGACAGCACAATAAGTAAATGTAATGCTGATCGTTTCATCTGTAATTCTTTTGTTTTTACTGTAAAACAAAAATACATAGGGTTTTGTTGTTAGCAACTTATTGATTTTTTTCATGTCTTGTTTTATGTTTATTTTTTGATGGATCTATAGTGGGGCTATTTTGAAGAAATGAAGATTCAAGGACGCGAAAAAGAGCGAAAAACAGCATGAAGGAAGTAGAGATGAATAGAAATTTAAGATTTAAGACGTTTCTTAGAATGGTGATAAATCGGTGAAAAGGTTTAGGCAGTAATAAAAAGCTAACAGCATCAAAACGAAGAAATATGATAAAATCTCCAGCCTGAATGTGGTGTTGGCGTAAAAATGCGCCACAATGATGGAAAGAAATGCGATGATAATGTAGATCCAGATGAACGTGTGAGTCAGGTACAAAATCTGTAAAAGAAAGGAAAGCAGTATTACGGAAATGCTGAAAATCAATACTTTTTTGGTAAAGCTCCGCTCTCTTGTAATCTGCTTGCTATCAGCGGTAATAATGAAAAACAAGAAAAGCAGCATTGTCCCGATAAAACCCCATTGCGGGACAGAAAAACCGGGCGTCCGCGTAAAGTTGTAGATCTCGGCGAGACCTTTAAAAGGTTCGATAAAGCCGGAGATGTTATCCCCAAAGACATAGAACACAAAAGCAATCCAAAACACCAGTATTATTCCAAAAATAGATGCTATAAAAGATCGGAAGTTTATTCTGCCCATCGCCGATAACCCAATTAACCACAAGGGCACAAACAATAACGCGTGGATTTGAAAGATTCCGGCAATGGCTATCAACGCACTAAACTGATAAGCAAACCGGTGGGAATGGTGGTACTGATACGATGCCAGTAACGGAAAAAGGGACCAGAGAACGAAGATGAGCCCCGGAAAATCGGGAGTCATTCTCAGAAAAAACGGATGGACACTAAATAGAATCAGCGGAACATAAAAGGGCATCGCTGTTCGCATGCGGATCACACCGTAGCGGACGTTCAATTCGGAAAGAAGATAAGATATAATGAAAACACAGAATGTGCTCGCTAAAAACGAGAGAAGGGGATTTTCGAGAAAAACAGGTTCGATATAGGGCCAGATAAAGCCGGTATTGTTTGCCGGAAAATCAGGTAAGCCCTTTTTCAAAAACATCAGAAAACGCAACGCGATGACGGTAATAGAAACAACTAGTGAAATGAATCTGGATTCCACAAAAAAAGATTTGAAGTTTCTAACCAGCAAAGTGTTCATTTTTATCTTAAGTCAAAGCCGATGTCTTTTCTGAAATAGCTGTTTTCGAAAGAGATTTTTTCGATATTTTTATAGGAATTTTCAAGCGCTTCATTCATTGTATGCCCATATGAGGTTACAGCTAAGACACGTCCGCCTGATGTTACGGGTTCGTCATTTTTTAACGTTGTCCCGGCATGAAAAACAATGGAATCCTTTATCTGTTCAATTCCCGATATTGTTTTCCCCTTTTCGTAACTGCCTGGATATCCCCCAGAAACCATCATCACGGTAACAGCGTACCTGTTATCGATTTCCACTGTTTTTGTATCCAGAGTTTCGGTGGCTACACTTACAAAAAGGTCCAGAATGTCTGACTTGACAAGCGGCAATACCACCTCCGTTTCAGGATCACCCATCCGCACATTGTATTCAATCACTTTCGGCTCACCATCTATATTAATCAACCCGAAGAAGATAAAACCCTTGTAGTCGATCTTTTCTGCCTTAATTCCGTTGACAGTGGGAAGAACAATCCGTTGTTCCACCTTTTCCATAAACTTGGCATCAGCGAAAGGAACAGGGGAAACCGCACCCATGCCCCCGGTGTTTAGCCCGGTATCACCCTCCCCAATACGTTTGTAGTCTTTGGCAACAGGCAGGATTTTGTACGACTTTCCGTCGGTCAGCACAAAAACCGAACATTCAATCCCCTTTAAGAACTCTTCGATAACCACTTTGTCGCTTGCAGAACCAAACATCCCGTTGAGCATTTCCCAAAGCAGGCGTTTGGCCTCGTTTAAATCGTCAATGATGAGCACCCCTTTTCCGGCTGCCAACCCATCGGCTTTGAGTACATAAGGAGGCTGCAATGATTCCAGAAAATAATTTCCCTCTTCAATGTTTTCTAGCCTGATCGTTTTGTATCGCGCCGTGGGGATATTGTGTCGGCTCATGAATTCTTTGGCAAAATCCTTGCTCCCTTCCAGCTGGGCCCCCTTTTGGGAAGGACCGATAACGGCAACGTGGCACACGTCCTCGTCATTGCGAAAATAATCGTAAATTCCCTGAACAAGCGGATCCTCCGGCCCAACCACGATCATGTCCACATCGTTTTCCAAAGAAAACGATTTTAACGCCTGAAAGTCTGTCGGAGAGATGGCAACGTTTGTTCCCAACGATGCAGTCCCCGCATTTCCGGGCGCAATAAACAAGTTGTTCAAGTACTTGCTGCTACGCATACGCCAGGCAAAAGCATGTTCACGCCCACCGGAGCCAAGAATTAATACGTTCATAGTCAACTGGAAGAGAAATTTACGCCAATAATCATCTGTTGGACGTACAAAACTACTAAAATTAAATTAAACAATAAACTTCTAAAAGCTTTTCTTGATAACGTTTTGAAAAAAAATTACCTTTGCGTGCATTATGGAAAAAAACAAAATTACCCAATTGTTTGGCATAAGATATCCCATCATTCAGGCCGGAATGGTTTGGTGTAGTGGATGGCGATTGGCATCGGCAGTAAGTAATTCCGGGGGATTGGGCTTGATCGGTGCAGGTTCGATGCATCCCGAAACGTTACGCGATCACATAAAGAAATGCAAGATGGCTACCGGTAAACCTTTTGGAGTAAATATCCCGCTGATGTATCCACAAATTGAAGAGATCATGCAAATCGTGATGGATGAGAAAGTAGCCATTGTCTTCACATCGGCAGGAAATCCAAAAACGTGGACCGCAAAACTGAAAGCCGAAGGCATTATCGTCGCGCACGTGGTATCCGGTTCGAAATTTGCATTGAAATGCGTTGAAGCGGGTGTGGATGCTGTTGTTGCAGAAGGTTTTGAAGCTGGAGGGCACAACGGACGAGAAGAAACCACCACGCTAGCGCTTATTCCGCAGGTGCGAAAAGTCACCGGTTTGCCGCTTATTGCTGCCGGAGGAATAGCAACAGGCGAAGGAATGGCCGCTGTTTTTGCGCTTGGGGCCGAGGGTGTACAGGTGGGTACACGTTTTGCGCTTACTGAGGAGAGCTCAGCCAGTGATGCATTCAAGCAGAAGTGTATTTCTCTGAAAGAGGGTGACACCATACTTTCACTGAAGAAAATCAGTCCCACCCGATTGGTGAAAAATGATTTTTATCATCAGGTACAGGAATTGGAAGATAGGGGTGCATCTGCTGACGAACTTCGCTCGTTGCTGGGGCGCGGTCGTTCAAGACGCGGTATATTTGAAGGAGATCTGGTGGAGGGTGAACTGGAAATTGGACAAGTTGCATCGCTGATAGATACTGTTGTTCCTGCGGAGCAGGTGGTCGAAGGGATGATGAAAGAATATTACGAGGCAGTTGAAAAATTGAACAGGATTGTATTTTAATCTTATCCTCCCACAACTGCCGCTGACTTGCCTGCATACAGGAAGGGTTAAACCTGGAGTGATGTTCCGGCTTCGTGTGGAAGGGTTTATAAGTAAAATTATTTATGAGAAAATATTTTATTTTTCTTTTATTATCTGTTTGTACAAGCTTGCTGTTTGCCCAACAAAACAAGTTGTTCACGTTGGACGAACTTATCCCGGGAGGAAAAAACTTTTACAGTTATTATCCGCAAATAGGCGAACAATTTCAATGGCACGACGATGAGTTGATGATGCTCAGGGACGACTCCGTCTTCCGGGTCGACCCGTTGAATCCTAACCACAAAAAATTTGTTTTCCGGTTCGATGAAATCCGGAAAAAAGAAAAAGGCGGGGGAATTGTTTCCCGTGTGAGTTTTGACAGGGAAGGCAGCGATAACCTGGTATTTTCATCGGCTAAGGGCACGGGTGTGTATGACTTGAAAACCAGACAGGTAATCTTGTCTGTTGATTTTCCCGAAAACAGTGCCAACCAGGAACTTTCTCCCGACAATGTTTATCTGGCCTATACAAAAGAGAATAACTTGTATATAACGGACGGAACAGGTAAAGAGACGGCAATCACTTCGGAAGAAAACAAGGGGATTGTTTGTGGTCAGGCGGTTCACCGGGATGAGTTCGGAATTAAAGGAGGAATCTTTTGGTCACCCGGTGGAAACAAACTGGCGTTTTACCGGATGGATGAAACCATGGTTGCCAGTTATCCGGTTGTGGATATCTCTGCCCGGACCGCAACGGAGAAAAGCATTCGGTATCCGATGGCCGGAGAAAGCAGTCACGAAGTGGCGATCGGTGTTTATAACGTAAAGACCGGGCAAACCGTTTACCTGAAAACAGGTGAACCCAGGGACAAGTACCTGACAAACGTGGTTTGGAGTCCCGACGAAAAATTTATATATGTAGCCGAACTTAACCGTGAACAAAATCACTTGAAGATGAACCGGTACGACGCAGGGTCGGGTGATTTTGATAAAACACTTTTTGAAGAAACACATCCGAAGTACGTGGAGCCTGAAAATCCGGTTTTGTTTGTGAGGAACAACCCCGCTCAATTTGTCTGGCAAAGCGAACGGGACGGATTCAACCACCTGTACCTGTACGATACGTCGGGCCGATTACTGAAACAACTCACCCGGGGAGATTGGGAAGTAACGGATGTTATCGGTTTTGACGGAAAAGGACAACACCTGTTTTTTGTCTCAACCCAGCCCAGCCCTTTAGAAAGGCATGCTTACAGCGTAAATTTAAAGAGCGGAAGCATCCACCGACTCACCAATGTTCCGGGCATGCACACCATTGCCGTCAGCAATTCTGGAAGATACCTGGTCAGCCGTTATTCAGCCAGCGATAATCCCGGTAAAGTTGATATTATCGACTTGAAAAACGCCAAAACGGTTACACTAACCTCCGCTCTAAATCCTTTTGCCGGAATCAGTATGCCTCGTGTTGAACTAGGAAGCCTGAAAGCTGCCGACGGTAAAACCGATTTATTTTACCGGATGGTAAAGCCCGCTAACTTCGATGCGGCAAAGAAATACCCTGTGGCCATATATGTTTACGGTGGTCCGCATTCACAATTGGTGCAGAATCGCTGGAGATACGGTTCGGGCGGTTGGGAAACGTATATGGCACAGAAAGGATACCTTGTTTTTGTGTTGGATAACCGGGGTACATCGTTTCGAGGACGAGCCTTCGAGGATGTTACTCACCGTAGGCTTGGTGTGGAGGAGGCCAAAGACCAGATGTGCGGTGTGGAATTCTTGAAATCACTGCCTTACGTGGATGCCGGCCGGCTGGGTGTTCACGGCTGGAGCTATGGCGGATTTATGACAATTAACATGTTACTGCGCTACCCGGAGGTATTTAAGGTGGGCGTTGCCGGTGGTCCTGTGATCGATTGGAAATATTACGAAGTGATGTACGGTGAACGTTACATGGATACGCCTCAGGAGAATCCGGACGGTTACGCGAAGACAAGTTTGCTGAACAAAGCTGGTAGGCTGAAATCGAGGCTGCTTATCATTCACGGTGACGAAGATCCGGTAGTGGTGATGCAGCACAGCTTGCAGTTCTTGAAATCGTCGATTGGTGCAGGCACGCATCCCGACTTTTTCGTCTACCCCGGACACGAGCATAACATGATAGGCCGGGACCGTGTGCATCTGCACGAACACATCACACGCTATTTTGAGGATTTTTGCCGGTAGCGAAGGTAGGTCGGATTACGCACAAAAATCATAAATTGTTCGTACCTTTGTCCGTTAGAATATGCAACATAACTTATTTTCTTCCGATAAATTCTCGTTCTTCAGTTTGGGCAGCGGTAGTTGCGGTAATTGTTATTACCTGGGAAACAGCCACTACGGGATGCTTATCGATGCTGGATTGGGGCCACGTATTATCAAAAAAAGATTGGGTGATCACGGTATCGATTTTTCGTCAATTTACGCCCTTCTGGTGACACACGACCATTACGACCACATAAAATCAGCAGGGTACCTGAGCGAAAAACTTAATATACCGGTCTATGCTACAGAGAAGGTACACCGGGGCATTCGTAACTGTCCCCTTGTTAAAAACACCATCAACGGTGCAACTAAACGAATTATAGAGAAGGGAGAGTCGTTTCAGATAGAAGATTTTAGGATTACCGCTTTCGATGTCCCGCACGACAGCAGCGACAATGCCGGTTATTTTTTTGAGTTCGGTAATCACAAGCTTACACTGGCAACCGACATCGGGGCTATAACCGATGATGTAGCCTATTACGCCGGAAAAGCTAACCACCTGGTTATTGAAAGCAATTACGACGAAGAAATGCTTCTTAACGGAAGGTATCCCTATTTCCTTAAACAGCGAATCAGTAACGGAACGGGACACTTGAGCAACCGGCAGACTGCTGAGTTTTTGGCAAACAACTGTTCACCTCATCTCCGGAATATCTGGCTTTGCCACCTGAGCGGTGATAACAACAGTCCCGATCTGGCATATGAGACGGTGAAGAATGAACTTGTCGGCAAAGGTATAGAGGTGGGAGTGAATATAAATTTAGGCGTTTTCCGCCGGAATGTGTTGTCTTCGAAAATTGAATTTTAAATTCCGCTGTAAATGAAAGTATTGTACGTTTTTGGAGGAATTCCACCTTATGCCAATGCTTTGTTGAATAAGCTGGCTGATAAAGGAGTGGAAGTTGTGGTGGTTGTTCCTCCGAAAAAAAGTACAATGATTGGAAAAGGCGTAAGGGTGATTGGCCGGGAGGTGGCAAATTACAGGGTTATAACGAGTGAAGAAAGAAAATCGCTGCTGGGCAAAACCGGCTTCAGGGAACTTCCTTCCATCATATACAGAGAGAAGCCTGATATTTTTGTCGTAGGCTGGCCTTTTTTCTTGCAGTATTTCACTCAACCTGAATTAAGGAAAGCTTTAAAGGAGACCAAATCCAAATTTGTGATGCGCGAAATCCCTTTTCAGGTTCCACCCTATGGAAAACTCAGCTCCTTCTACAAAGAAAACCCTGTATACGATGAAGATATGAACCTGCTGAATAAAGGGTTGTTTTTCCACATACGGCAGAAACTCGTTGCAGAAATCAGGAAATACTGTTACTCACACGCTGATGGTGCGGTAGTCTATTCGTCTGTAGGGAAAGAGATCTTGCCTACTTATAACCTATCCGAAAAGTCGGTGTTTGTTACCTACAACTCAAACAATTCCGAGGAATTGCTCCGGATCAGACAAGAACTGTCCAAAGAACAACCTCTGTTGCCTCAAAATGATCACAGGATGATTCATATCGGAAGGTTGGTGAAATGGAAAAGGGTGGATTTATTGATGGACGCCTTTTCAAAAGTACTATCGCATTTCCCCGGTGCGGAGTTGGTGATCGTAGGAGATGGCCCCGAAATGGAAAATCTGAAAAAACAAGCCCGTGACTTGAAGATCGGCAGCCGAGTTATTTTTACCGGAGAGATTTACGATAATTTATTGATAGGAAGATACTTCTTGGCGTCATCGGTTTATGTTTTGGCAGGAATGGGGGGGTTGTCCATCAACGATGCCATGACGTTCTCCCTTCCGGTAATATGTTCGGTATGTGACGGTACCGAGCGGGATCTGGTTTACGAAGGGAGTAACGGATTCTTTTTCCGGGAAAATGATGCCGTAGATCTGTCCGAAAAGATAATTGCGCTGTTTAATGATCCCGGCTTAAGAAAAAAAATGGGAGAACATTCCTTCGAAATCATCAAAAATAAGGTCAACCTGGATACGGTCAGCGATAGGTATGTAAATGCCTACAAAACTATTTTATCGAATTGATTTGTCTTTCTCCCGTCAAAGAAAATGGGTATATATGTGGCGTTAACCGTTTTATTAGGAATTTTACGCTTATTTTTGTAGTTGAATTAATGGATTAGTATATGAAAGCTTGTTTTATTGGATTGGGTTATATAGGTTTGCCGACAGCTGTAATCGCGGCTGATAACGGTATTGAAGTAATCGGTGTAGACATTAATCCCGAAGTAGTGAAAAGTGTGAATTCCGGGAAAGTTCATTTCTCAGAACCCGGATTGGATAAGATATGCAAAAAAGTCACTTCCAACGGAACCCTTAAAGCATATACTGAGCCGCAAACAAGTGATGTTTACGTCATTGTGGTGCCCACCCCGTTTAAAGGAAATCATGAACCCGACGTCTCGTACGTGGAGTCAGCTGTCACCACCGTTCTTCCTTACTTGAAGGAAGGAGATTTGTGTATTATTGAGTCAACATGCCCTGTGGGCACCACGGAAAAGATGGCAGAGTTGATTTATTCCGAAAAGCCTGCGTTAAAAGATAAAATCTATTTGAGTTATTGTCCTGAAAGAGTATTGCCGGGAAATACCGTTTATGAATTAATTCACAACGACCGTGTGATAGGAGGTATCGACGAAGGATCCTCGGAAAAAGCTGCCGGCTTCTACAGCCATTTTGTGAAAGGATCCCTGTACAAGACAAATGCGCGTACTGCCGAAATGTGTAAACTGACAGAGAATGCTTCTCGCGATGTGCAGATTGCTTTTGCTAACGAGCTTTCCATCATATGTGAGAAAGCCCATATCAATGTCTGGGAACTGATCGAGCTAGCCAACAAACATCCCCGTGTAAACATTCTTCAACCCGGAAGTGGGGTGGGAGGACATTGTATTGCCGTGGATCCCTATTTCATCACTTCAGAATTTCCGATTGAGTCTCAACTGATAGGAAAGGCCCGTGAAATAAACAATTACAAAGCTTTTTGGTGTTCAGAGAAAATTCTTTCCACGATGAAGGATTTCAATTTACGCGAAGGCCGGGAACCTGTTGTGGCTTTGATGGGGCTTTCTTTTAAGCCGAACATCGAAGATTTGAGGGAGTCACCTGCCAAATACATTGTCTCGAAAGTAATGCAAGGGCATAACAACGCTGATTTCTTAATCGTTGAGCCCAATATAGAGACGCATAAGGTTTTTAAGCTTACCGATTATGCGGAAGCGTATGACACGGCCGATATAGTTGCGTTTCTGGTAGCTCATAAGGAGTTTAAGAAGTTGATTTTCAGAGATGATAAGGTGATCCTTGATTTCTGTGGGGTTTTTAAAAAATGAGGGTATGCGAAAAAAAATAATGCTTGTTTTTGGAACCCGTCCCGAGGCTATAAAAATGGCTCCGTTGATTAGGGAGTTTCAGAAATATCCCGATAAATTTCATGTTCTTGTTTGTGTAACCGGGCAACACCGGCAAATGTTGGATCAGGTTCTTCGTCTGTTTGAAATAAGACCCGATTATGACTTGAATGTTATGAAAAGCAATCAGGACTTATACGACATAACATCCAGCATATTAACGGGTATGAGGGATGTGCTGAAGCAGTCGCAACCCGATTGGGTGATTGTACATGGCGACACAGCCACTTCCACGGTAACCGCGTTGGCTGCTTTTTACCAGAAAATACCGGTAGCGCATGTCGAAGCAGGGCTGAGAACACACAACATGTACAGCCCTTGGCCGGAAGAAATTAACCGTCAAATCACAAGCCGGATAGCCACATACAATTTTGCACCTACTCCCTTAAGCAAGCAGAACCTGTTGGATGAGGGAATCAAAGAAAACAGTATTTCAGTAACAGGAAATACGGTTATTGATGCGCTGTATTGGGTTACTCAAAAAATAAAAACCGATAAAAACCTTCGGAAAGAGATCGAGGAAACCCTAATCCGGAGTGGGTTGCCCGAAAAAATGGGCGGAAGCCTTACCCCGCAACTTGTATTAATTACCGGCCACAGGAGGGAAAATTTTGGTGAAGGATTTACACATATTTGCCAAGCAATAAAAACGTTATCGGAAAAGTTCCCCGAAACTCATTTCATTTACCCAATGCACCTTAATCCGAATGTGCGCGAAACCATTCGTGAGGTGTTTAGTGATGATAAGCACGAAAACCTCCATTTAATAGAACCCCTGGATTACCTGCCTTTTGTCTACCTCATGGAAAAGAGCAGGTTGATCCTGACCGACAGTGGAGGAATTCAGGAAGAAGCTCCAGGCTTAGGTAAGCCGGTTCTGGTCATGCGGGATACCACGGAGCGTCCCGAAGCACTGGAGGCCGGGACAGTCAGGCTGGTCGGAACGAACTACAGCCTGATTGTGTCAGAAACCTCCCGGCTTTTATCGGACGATAGCTATTATTATTCTATGTCAACCAGAACCAATCCATACGGTGACGGCAAGGCATGTGAACGTATCGTTGAGAAAATGTTGGAAATAGCATGAACGTACTTATAATCAGCACATCCGATATTCACGGCGGGGCAGCCATTGCAGCTTTCCGGTTGATGAATGCTCTCCGTGCCAAGGGGGTAAGGGCGAAGATGCTGGTTCGTGATAAACGTTCTGACAATGAGTATATTATGCAAGCAGGCGGCAAAATTCAAAATAACCTGCATTTTTATGGGGAGCGCGGACAAATATTTTTGCAAAACCGGTTATCGCGGGAGAACCTTTTTGATGTTTCCATCGCCAATACCGGAATTTCCGTTACCCGGCTTCCCGAATTTAAGCGAGCTGACATTATTCATCTACACTGGATCAATCAGGGGATGTTATCGATCAGCGAAATCGGAGAGATCCTTGCCAGCGGTAAAAAGGTGGTGTGGACGATGCACGATATGTGGCCCTTCACCGGAATTTGTCATCATGCCGGACCGTGTGCACGCTTTCATCATTCATGCGGAAATTGTCCATACTTGAAAGCTCCATTGGAGAACGATCTTTCTCACCGGATTTTTCGAAAAAAACAGACGGCATACGATCAGGGAAAAATAGAATTTGTGGCCTGCAGCCAGTGGCTTGGAAGGCTAGCAGAAAAAAGTCCACTTACAACAGGACGCCGGGTAGTTTCTATTCCAAACCCCATCGATACGCAAAGGTACTTTCCCAAAAATAAGGAGGAAGCAAAACAAAAACTGGGCTTACCTGCGGACAAAAGGATTATTTTGTTTGCCGCGGTTAAAGCTTCCGACAAACGAAAAGGGATGGACTACTTGATAGAAGCCGGCAAACGACTTAACAACAAAGAGGTGCTGTTCCTGATTGCCGGGACAAACGGGAACGAAATTGCACAGCAACTGCCGGCCTTGTCCGTGAATACCGGATTTGTTGCCCCGGATAGAATGCCGGATCTTTATAATGCTGCCGATGTTTTTGTGACACCTTCACTGCAGGAGAACCTACCGAATACCCTTATGGAGGCTATGTCATGCGGTACACCTTGTGTTGGATTCAATACCGGGGGAATCCCCGAAATGATTGACCACCGAAAAAACGGATATGTGGCCGAATATAAGGACGCTGATGACTTAACCCAAGGTTTGCAGTGGATCCTTTTTGAAGCTGACTTCCGGCAGCTTTCGGAAAATGCCCGAAAAAAAGTATTGTCGGAATACGCAGAGGAAATAATTGTCAACCGCTATTTAACGATTTATGCAGAACAATCCCAATAATATTACCGATCAGTCGCACTGGGAGGCATACTGGTCGGACTATCAATTTGACAAGATTCCTCGCAGCGTGGTTTTCGGAAAATTTATACCGAAACTCAGCGGAGCCAAAAGTTTTATCGAAATCGGCGGTTTTCCCGGTATTTTTGCGGCGTATTTTTACAAGCAGGGTATTCCGGATGTTACCGTACTCGACTTTTACATGAATACTGCTATCGTCCGTAAGTTTGAGGCGGTCAATAATCTTCCGGAGCATACCATCCGGTGTATTGATGGCGATTTTTTCGAAATTTCGTCCGAAAAAAAATACGATGTAGTCTTCTCATCGGGATTTATCGAACACTTTCAGGACACGCGCGACGTCATTGCACGGCACGTGGACTTGCTCTCGGAAAACGGACATTTACTCCTGCTGGTCCCTAATTTTCTCGGGTTGAACGGAAGAATACAACAATGGTTGGATAGGGAAAATCTGGAAGCACATAACCTGAAATCGATGGAGATCCCACGTTTGAAAGGCATTATGCAGGAATTCGATTTAAAGGAGGTTGAAATTGAATACCTGGGGAAGCCTATGCTTTGGCTGGAGCCGAAACCCAAAAATAAGCGTATCCGAAAATGGGTGAAAATGTTGAGTTATGCCGTTAAACTTTTTCCGGTGAAGGGACGGTTCCTTTCGCCGTTTATTGTTGTTTACGCCCGCAAATGAAATCGCTTTCCGTAATAACCGTTACCTACAACGCAGGAAAAACGTTGGAACGGACGCTGAAAAGTGTTCGCGAACAAACGTATCCGTATGTGGAACATATTATTGTGGACGGAAAATCGAAAGACAATACCCTTGCGTTGATCCAGCAGTATGAGAATCCCAAACTGAAATGGAAGAGTGAGCCGGACAACGGGTTGTACGACGCAATGAATAAAGCCGTAACGATGGCTACGGGTGACTATCTTTGCTTTTTAAATGCAGGTGATATGTTTTTTCTGCCGGAGACAGTAGAGAACATGATGAATTCTTTCGAACCCGCTTCGGCCCCTGACATCTTGTATGGTGAAACGGCTATTGTCGGTGATAACGGGGAATTTTTGTTTATGCGTCGACTAAGTGCACCCGAAACCCTTTCTTGGAAAAGTTTTAAACAAGGAATGCTGGTGTGCCATCAGGCGTTTATGGTCAAGAAATCGATTTTTGAGCCTTACGACCTGAATTATCGTTTTTCTGCCGATGTGGACTGGTGCATCCGCATGATGAGAAAATCCCGCTACATCCGTAATACACACCTGACGCTTATTAATTACCTGAACGAGGGAATAACTACGGCCAACCGGAAGGCCTCGCTCAAGGAGCGGTACCGGATCATGGTGAAGCATTACGGACAGGTGTCAACTTTCCTTCACCATGTTTGGTTTGCAGTGCGAGCCGTAATAAAACCTGAAAAATAACCTCCCCTTTCTCTTAAGTGATGGGGAGAGAAACAGAGATGATGTACAGAAGAAAACTCAACGTTGAGGAACTCAACAGAATAAGTGTTAAAGAATTTCGAGAAGCACCCAAAATTCCCTTGGTGGTGGTGTTGGACAATGTGCGCAGCCGACACAACATCGGTTCGGTTTTTCGCACATGCGATGCTTTCCGGGTGGAGGAGATTATCCTTTGTGGCATTGCTGCCCCACCGCCCGATGCCGAAATTCATAAAACGGCACTGGGTGCTGAAGATTCGGTGAAATGGAGGTATTTCGCGGAACCTATTTCGGCGATTAAAGAATTGAAAACGAACGGGTATACCGTTTTTTCCATAGAGCAGACCCGGAACAGCCTTTCGTTGGAAACCCTGACGTTGGACCGGCGGAGAAGATATGCCGTTATCCTTGGACATGAAGTACATGGTGTGCAACAGGAAGTTGTTGATGCTTCGGACAACTGCATCGAAATTCCGCAGTACGGTACCAAGCACTCACTGAATGTTTCGGTTACGGCGGGAATAGTGATTTGGGATTTTTTCAAACAACTGTCGGAATGACTGTTTACTACGATAATTGGTGCAAAAACTGCACCCGGTTCATGAACCTGATCCGTCAGTTAGATTGGTTTAATCTTATCTCATGCAGAGAGTTACGTAATGAAGAGCATACGAAAATTGCACCCGGGTTGAATCTGACTTTGGCGGAAGAGCAATTGGCATCTGTTCACAAAGGGATATGGAAATACGGATACGATTCGCTGTATCGGACTATTCTCCGGCTTCCGCTGTTCTGGTTGCTTGTTCCGGCTTTCTGGGTATTGAAAATCACCCGGTTGGGCTCTTGTTTGTATAAACAATTGGCTGTAAACAGGCATATAGTTCCGTTGCATTGCCGGCAAAAAGACTGCGAGAGGATTTAACGTTCGTGAGCTGTCCCGCGGCGTTCAGCCTTTACCATTTTGTAAAGCTGGTCGTTTGGGCGGATTTTCTCGGGCGTTTTTATCGAGAAGTGATCGCCTTTAACTGCTTCGGAAACTTGCCTCAAATCGACTCGGATATCTTCTGCCGTCACAAAAACCGCGCCGGTGGTCGGCCCGGTGATCAATAACTCATCGCCTTCCTTAACCGGTTGGGCTTCTACCAAAAATTCCGTAACGCCGATGTTCCCGAAATGCTTAATGGCTTTGCCCACATAAACTTTTCTTTTTGTTGCCCCTGAACCGTACCGGTGCGTCCATTCACCCAACCGTTGGCCGAGGTAATACCCGTCCCAGAATCCGCGATTAAAGACGGTGGCCAGCTTTTCGTTCCATGTATCGATTTTTTCCTGCGAAAACGTATCGTTGCAGTAGGCCTGGGCCGCTTCTTTGTAGCACGAGGTTACTGTCCGGACGTACTCCGGGCCGCGGGCACGGCCTTCAATCTTAAAGACCCGGACACCCGCATCCATCATCTTATTCATGAAATGGATGGTCTTGAGGTCTTTGGGAGACATGATGTACTCGTTGTCAATTTCCAGCTCAATTTCGCTGTCCTTGTCCTTTACGATATATCCACGGCGGCAAATCTGGTTGCATGCTCCCCGGTTTGCCGACAGATTTTTTTCGTGTAAGCTTAGATAGCATTTGCCTGAAACAGCCATACATAAAGCACCGTGCGCGAACATTTCTATGCGTATCAGATCACCCGACGGGCCCTTTATCTGCTGTTCGACGATGTCTTTGTGAATGGAAGCTACCTGATCGAGGTTGAGTTCGCGAGCCAACACCACCACATCGGCAAACTGGGCGTAAAACCGTAACGATTCGGTGTTGGTGATATTCAGCTGGGTAGACAAGTGTACTTCCACTCCAATGCTTCGGGCATACATCAACACCGCCACGTCTGCTGCGATGATTGCTGATAAATTGGCTTCCCTGGCTGCATTCACCACTTTTCGCATCAGCTCCATGTCGTTGTCATAAATAATGGTATTGACGGTCAGGTAACTTTTTATTTTATTTTCCCTGCAGATCTCCGCAATTTTGTGCAGGTCTTCCACGGTGAAATTGTTGGACGACTTGGCACGCATGTTCAGCCCCTCGATGCCAAAATAGATAGAATCAGCACCTCCCTGAATGGCAGCTGTCAGTGATTCGTAGGAACCTGCCGGTGACATGATTTCGTAATCGTGAATTTTTTTCATCTCTGTGATTTTTTGAGATACAAAAATACGACTTTTTACGCAATAGGCATAGAACTATTTGAATAAGGAAACGTTTAACAGATAACAAAACCCTAAAATAGCTATTATGAAAAAGTTTTATTCCCTTCTTTTCTTACTTACACTTTTGGTTTTA
>ENA-UOOM01000592-UOOM01000592.1-fermentation-metagenome-genome-assembly--contig:-NODE-592-length-40596-cov-20.386991_pt1 | contig 40596 bp, 34 predicted proteins | sample MGYA00245781_ERZ724031 | MGnify/ENA primary metagenome ERZ724031 (study PRJEB28704, sample SAMN03018317) | fermentation metagenome | biome: anthropogenic terrestrial biome; feature: soil; material... | reverse complement strand
AGTTTGGCAGTGAGGTATAGATTTGAAAGAATACTTCCTGAGCTACATTTTCAGCTTCTCCATAGTCTTTTATGAAATTTAATATAATTGCAAAAATATAATTCTTATAATTATTTACTATACCGGCAAAAGCTTTTTCATCGCCCTTAATAGACTCTTTTATTAACAAGCTTTCTCTTTCCATACCTCCCCTCCTTTCCCCGCACTTATTATAACGCAAATAAAATAAAAATTACTGCACAAATAATAATTAATTTTAAAAATTAAGGTTCATCACAAATAATTCGTTATGATAAGTGGACTTATAAAAAAATCCAGAGGATTTAAGTGCATTTTACACTGCAATCCTTTGGATTTTTATGAAATAAAGTTACAATTTGTACCTATATTTTTTTAATCGGATGTCTGATAACCGTTTTTAATTTAGCAATTTCACATCTTCGCGGATCACTTAAATATATTTCATGATGAAATCTATTGTCTGTAATGTCAATTTTATATCCATTTTCTATTGCGTAATTTTCCATTAATTCAGTGGTTATAGGCTCATCATCATAAGAACCTAAGTGCATACATTGAACACACAGTCCTTCTTCATAAATGAAAAATTCAACCTTTGAAAAATCAGTTTTTTTCTTTTTTGCCGCTTCTTTGATTGCCCATTCAAAATCTTGATCTGTAACAAAATCAGGAAGTCTTATTACGGAAATAAAGTTTAACTCTTCTTTTTTATTGTAGTCCATGCCTTTTATTCCATCCTGCCACCAAAATCCTTCTAACGGCGGAACAACATATTCGAAATATCCGTCAATTTTATAATTACCTTTGTAGCTCATTTTTATTGTAAAAGCAATACTATATAACAATTCTATTGATTTTTTGTATTCTCCGTTTTCTTCGTTTGGATTTCCCTTTCCCTTAACTGCAATATAATTCATTTTAGGGATATTAACTATACCCGGTTTATTCTTAGGCATATAAAATTCCTTATATTCCTTTTTATAGTCAAAGGCCATAATGCTTCCTCCTTTTATAAATTAAAATTTCTTTATTCAATTAAAATTTGTGCCTTAAAGGATGTAAGTTTTGTATCTTCTTTAATCCCTTCTATGTATACAAGATTATCTTTAATATCTGCAGTGTCGGTATAAAGCTGTATGGTTTCTCCCGGCAATGATTCATGCATGTAATTAACATCGATTGATTTTACGGAATGCTTTTTATGTTTATCCACGCTGAAACAATCCATTATATAGTCGATGTATTTTGCGTTGTTCAAATGTTCATTGACGTCAATGTCACTGTATCCGACGGTCTTTTTGTAACTCAGCGCAAGACTCCCCGCCGGCTTTATTTTGCCAAGTGTACATTCAATTGCCCTTTTTCTTTCAATTTCCGGGAACTTCTCTTCTATTATGCTGCTTCTTCTCAGCCTTCTTTTGTTGAAATCAATTACAACCCACTGAGTAAAAGCTTTTGCGATTATATTTCTTTCTATGTCATATACAATAAAATTTCTGTTAAATTCCACCTTTTCAGGTTGTTCAGGCCAGGTTTCAATTATTATTTCTTCCTTAAATTTCGGATACCTAATTATGTCAACCCGTGCACGGTTTAATACCCATATTATGCCGTATTTTGATTGAATTACATTTCTGCCGACACCCAACCTGTTGGCATGCTCTGTTGCCATGTCCTGCAAATACACAAACAGCGAGCTTAATTTAAGCTGTTGCTTGAAATCAACTTCACTTACCTGTACGATATACCTCTTTTCAAAAATTGCTTCCATACTACACTCCTAAACACTTTATCTATTTCTCATACATAATTATACTTAATATCTAAATTAACTTTCATAAATTTATTTCTTTTTGCCGGAATTTAACAGCTTTTCAAAAGCCTCATATCGAGTTCTCAATGCCTTTTCATGATTTTCTTCGTCTGTTTTCAACTGTTCAAAAAACTTTTTTACTTTTAGGTCTTCCGCTTTTTCAGATAACATTTGATAATGTTTCTGAGCTTTAATCTCATCTTCAATCGCTTCTAAAATTCCATCCAATATTTGCTGCATGAGATATTCCTCCCTTATTTCATTTCCTTATGCTTTCTTACAAATGTTCACAAAGTATTCATTATTTCGATAGTTTTGATAGTTTTGCTACAACTAAAGTTATGTCATCATTAATTTTCTCATATTTTACAAAATCATTAAAATCCTCATGGATCTTTTTGACAATATGAGGTGGTTTATGATTATATATATCAGTAATCAACTTTTTCATTCTGTCTTCATAAAATTCATTATGGGATCTTTGCTCCGGCAATCCATCAGACATAATAAACAATGTCATTCCCGAAGATAATTGCAAAGTATGATCCTTATAATCATACAATTCAGCATCTAATGCAGTTGAAACCGGAAGACCTCCCTTGTTAAGCTCAATTATATTATCTTTATCTGCCACCAATATGGGACACATATGAAAACCTGCATTGCAATATGTTAATTCATAGGTTTTTAAATCAAACACTACAAAGAAAATGCAGACTAAATATTCCATTGGGTATCCTTCCTTTATATAGTGTTCAACAAAAAAATTCATGATATCTTTAGGTGACAGCACTTGTCCCGGTATATGTTTAAGCCTGAAATAGCTGCTTATAGTATCTTTAACAAAGATTGCAAGCATGGCGCTGTCTAATCCATGTCCCGACACGTCGGCAACAAAGCATGCATATTGCTCAAAATAATCATTTAACAAGCCATTATCCACCTTAAACACATCAAATAAATCACCGCCCAAATCTTGTGCCGGAATATATAAAGAAGCAAAAGAAATATTTTCCGCATCAGGAAGACTTTCAGGAAGAGACCGTTTATGAATCTTTATAGCATTTGCAACTTCTATATCTAATCTTTTTTTCATTCTCTCATACTCAGCATACTTTTCATTACCATAAACATATAAAAGATTATTCTTTTTAAACATCCTAATATGTAATTTCGTCAAACCAAGTTTTCCATCAAATAAAAGCTCCTCCGGGACGGAAGGTTTTTCAGATACGCTGTTAATAAAAGTTTCAGCCTTTTTTATGTGAATGTCCGCAACAATATCTAAAAAGCTTTTTTGTTTTAGCTCTGCATCGGCATACCCCAAGCTATACCGCATAGCCTCATTGGAAAAGATAATTTGCCCTTTCGCATTACAAACTAAAATATGGTCATCAATAATATCGGTTATAGTCCTGCTTAATTCCACAATATCAACGTTGTACTCCATGGCAAATCCTCCCTGCAGTTTACTTAATTTGGCGCATACTATTTTATATTTATTAACGCTTCTTTTTCACAAACATCGTTTGTCTATTAACAATATACTATATCTTTTTTTATATAAAATCAACAACATTAAAATACAAAAAATACTCCCTAACAATGTGGTTAAGGAATATAGTCTGTAATATTAATACTTTCCTATAGGTGGTTTTACGCTGTCAGGCAAAGGGCAAGTATTCCTTCTATAAATTTTAGTTCCTTCATATAAGCCTCTTATAATACCTTGCTTAAAAATTCTATTGTTCTGCGATTTTTCGGATTATTAAAAATCTCATCGGGAGTATCCTTCTCCTGTATCATTCCGTCAGCCATAAATATAACTCTGTCACTAACTTCCTTTGCAAATCCCATTTCATGAGTTACTATAACTATGGTCATTCCCGATAATGCAAGTCCTCTTATAACCTCCAAAACTTCCTTTACCATTTCCGGGTCTAATGCGCTGGTGGGCTCATCAAACAACATTACCTTAGGGTCCATTGCTAAGGCTCTTATAATTGCCAGCCGCTGCTTTTGACCACCCGAAAGCTTTGTGGGATAAACATCTCTTTTGTCTATCAATCCAACTCTCTCCAAAAGCTCATCAGCTTTCTTTTCTGCTTCTTCCCTCTGTATTTTCTTTTCAAGTATAGGAGTTAAAGTAATATTATCTATAACCTTCAAATGGGGAAAAACATTAAAAAGCTGAAATACCATACCGATTTTTTGCCTATGCTTGTCTAAGTTGATTTTTTTGTCAGATAAATCCACTCCTTCAAAATAGACCTTGCCGCTTGTTGGTCTTTCCAACAAATTCAAGCATCTTAAAAATGTACTTTTCCCGCTACCCGAGGGTCCTATAATAGAAACAACCTCCCCGTCATATATGCTTTCTGTTATATTATTCAAAACCTTTAAATCTCCAAAGGATTTATTTAAGCTCTCAACCCTTATTAATTCCTTAGCTTTCATTGGCTTGGAGCCTCCTTTCAAATACACTTAATCCCTTGGTCAATACTGTGGTTACTATTAAATAAATTACGCCGGCAATTATTAATGATGGGATTGCTAAGAAGGTTGCCGATTGAACAGTTTTATAGGATGTCATAAGCTCCTGTACAAAAAATACCGAGGCAAGGGATGTTTGCTTAATCATTGATATATATTCATTTCCCAATGCTGGAAGTATATTTTTAACGGCCTGAGGAAGAATGATTTTTTTCATTGTATTTACACTTGATAATCCCAAGCTTCTTGCAGCTTCTACCTGCCCCTTATCAACTGCCTGTATGCCGGCTCGTATAACTTCCGCGACATAGGAGCTTGCATTTACAATAAGAGCAATTATAATGCATGCTGTATCGCTTAAATTGATTGGTACTGCCTTAGGCAGTACTAACCAAAAAAAATATAGCTGCAAAAGTATGGGGGTCCCTCTAAGTACACCTATGTATACAGATGTAAATAAATCTAATATTTTAATTTTAGATAACTTCATGATGGCTATAACAGTTCCCAGCAAGGTTGCCGCAAATACTGTCAATGCAGCCAACCATAAGGTTCCGAGCAACCCGTCAATATAGACATAATAGTATTTACCCCATAGCATAATCACTGTATCAATCATACTCTCACCTTAAACCTTTCATAATTACAACCCTAATTTTTTTGCATATTCGGTATATTCCTTATACCACTGCTCATATTGTCCCGATTTTACTACTTCATCAATAATTTCATTAATTTTTTCTGCAAGTTCATCTTCACTTAACGGTATTCCGATTCTTGTTCCGTCTAATGATTTATCCACTTCGAATTCAAAATTTTCTACTATTGACAAACCGCTTCCCGGGTTTGCATCAATATATAATTGAGCCATTGATTTGGCAACGACACAGGAATCTGCCTTTTTTTCTTCGACCATTAATATTCCGTCTGTTGTGGCAGATACTCTCTTAAGCTCTTTATATTCAGGGATTTGTTCGTTTGCAAATAACTCCTGCAACGAGCCGCTTTGTGCGACTACAGTTTTGTCGGCTAAATCTTTTGCACTTTTTATTATTTTTTCATCTTCTTTTCTGATTAACAGTCCGTACCCGGGTGAATCCTCTGAAAAATAGTAGCCTTTTGACATAATCATTGCTTCCGCTCTGGCAGGTGTGTAGGCTAAAGCAGATATAGCCAAATCATATTTACCTTCTGTAATACTGCTTAAGACTGCAGTGAACTCCAAAGGAACAATTTTTAACTCAACTCCTAATTTGTCCGCAATATACCTTGCCAATTCTATATCGCTGCCTACATATTGCTCACTGCCGCTTTTTGTGGGGTCAATAAATTCATTTGGTGCAAAGTATGGCTCCGTAACCACTTCTATGTACCCTCTGTAGATTATTTCCTCTAAGCGATTACTCGTCTCATTTGCCGCCTTCTTTGCGCAGCTGCTTGATAAAACCAATGTTACTGAAATAATAAGCATAACCAAAACCATTTTTAAAATTTTTTTCATAATATCCTCCTGTTTTTTAAAACTTAATTTGTTTACATATGATTCAATAAATTTCTTACCCTGTATACCCGCAATAGTAGGGGGTTCGCAGGGCATAAAAAAACTCCCGCCATCTAGCCTATGGCTAGAGGACGAGAGTATTAATCACGTGGTTCCACCTCTTTTTATTGATACTTCACAGCATCAACCTCAAAAAGTACTATCATACTTTTGCACTGTAACGGGTGCGAGCTCCCGAATCCAACTACTCCCAAAGGGTTTCGCCGATTAGCTCAAAGATGTGTTCAATACAGCATATTTATGTACTTTCACCAACCGCACACTCTCTAAAAAACACAATGTATCTACTATTTCTTATCTCAGCTTCATTTTTATTAATGTTTAATAATTTTTATAAAAATACCACAATTATTTTACTTTGTCAATACTTTCTGAAAAATATTTATTATCTTAGACCTACCTCAGTAATATCTTCTGTTGTTAATATTTCAAAGTTACCTTCTGAAAATAACCAAGCAAATATTCCGTATATAAATGCTCCTTATGCAGAATATCAAGAAGGGATTGTCGTATTAATGGATGATAAATGGATATTCTTTGAGGCGAGATAAATGGCTTGATTTATATAAAAGGGATGTTTGGATGCATCCCTTTTTTGTATCAAAAATAAATTTACGGTTGTTTTTTCCTTCTTATATTTTTTTTCATTATTTATTGTTGCTGAAAATCAGCTCTTTATCATCGGAGGTGATTGTAATTGTATCCGACTTCTTTATGGTTCCTTTAAGAAGCTCTTCGGACAATCTGTCTTCAATTTTCCTTCTTATTTCTCTTTGAAGAGGTCTTGCGCCGTACACCGGATCAAATCCCGAATCTGCCAAAAGCTCCATAGCCTTGTCATCTACCCGAATGTTAATGTTCATTGCTTCAAGACGCTTTGACAGACCGTTTATCATCAAGGATACAATTTGTTTTATATGCTCCTTGTTCAATGAATGGAACACAATTATTTCATCGATACGATTTAAAAATTCAGGTCTGAATGTTCTTTTCAATTCAGTCATTACATTTTCCTTCATTTTTTCGTATTCATTTTTTTCCTCATCTGAAGCATTAACTGCAAATCCAAGAGTTTTTTGCTTCTTGATTGTATTTGCCCCCACATTTGAGGTCATGATAATTACAGTATTTTTAAAGTCCACAGTCCTGCCCTTTGAATCTGTAAGACGTCCGTCATCAAGTATTTGCAGCAATATGTTAAATACATCGGGATGTGCCTTTTCAATTTCATCAAACAAGATTACCGAATATGGTTTTCTCCTTATTTTTTCGGTTAACTGTCCTCCGTCGTCGAATCCTACATATCCCGGAGGCGAGCCCACCAACTTAGAAACCGAATGCTTTTCCATGTACTCCGACATATCAACCCTTATCATTGCATCCTCATCGCCAAACATAGCTTCTGCCAAGGCTTTTGACAATTCTGTTTTTCCAACACCCGTAGGACCTAAGAATATAAATGAACCAATTGGTTTTTTAGGATCCTTCAGGCCAACCCTTGAGCGCCTGATTGCTTTTGCCAATGCTTCAACCGCAGGTTCCTGACCTATTACCCTTTTATGAAGTATTTCCTCCATATTAAGAAGTCTTTCAGATTCATCTCCCTGAAGCTTCTTAACCGGAATCCCGGTCCATTGTGACACTACTTCGGCAATATCTTCATATGCAATCTTTGTATCCTTTGAATTTCTTGCAGCCCATAGTTTTTTTTGTTTATCCAATTCATCGGATAATCTTTTTTCTTCATCTCTTAATGAAGCCGCCTTCTCAAAATCCTGATTGTTTATTGCGGTTCTTTTTTCAGTGTCAATTTCTTTGATCTTATCTTCCATTTCCTTTAATTCTTTAGGTGCCGTTGACGATTTTAATCTGACTCTTGAAGCTGCTTCATCAATTAAGTCTATTGCCTTATCCGGTAAAAATCTGTCAGAAATGTATCTGTGCGAAAGATTTGCTGCTGCATCTATCGCTTCGTCGGTAATTGCAACCTTGTGATGAGCCTCATATTTATCCCTTAAACCATAAAGTATTTTTATGGTGTCCTCGACGCTTGGCTCTTCAACCGTTATAGGCTGAAATCTTCTTTCAAGAGCCGCATCCTTTTCAATATGTTTCTTATATTCATCAAGAGTAGTTGCACCAACAACCTGAAGTTCCCCTCTTGCCAACGTCGGCTTTAAAATATTTGATGCATCAATTGCACCTTCTGCCGCTCCTGCACCTATTATTGTATGCATTTCATCAATAAACAAAATTATATTTCCCGCAGCCTTTATTTCATCTATGGCATTTTTTAGTCTTTCCTCGAATTCGCCTCTGTATTTTGCTCCTGCTACCATTCCTGCCATATCCAATGTAATGACCCGCTTATCCTTAAGTGTTTCAGGAACATTTCCCTTTATAATTTCCTGAGCCAAGCCCTCCGCAATTGCTGTCTTGCCGACACCCGGCTCACCAATCAAACACGGATTGTTTTTTGTTCTTCTTGATAATATTTGAATTACCCTTTCGATTACATCCTCTCTTCCTATAACAGGGTCAAGTCTTCCTTCCTTGGCACGCTGATTTAAGTCGGTTCCATATTTATCGATAGTCTTCGTATTTGAGCTTTGTTTTGCCAAGCCATCACTTACATTTTGATTTTCGGACTCTGTGCCGCCGCCCTGTATTGCCTGTATAACTTCATGTTTTAAATCTCTTAAGCTTACAACCGACTTAATAATCTGTGCGCCTATGCCTTCGCCTTCGTCTATAAGCCCTAAAAGTATATGTTCCGAGCCTACATAGGGCATATTGAGCTGTGTGGCATATTGGCGGGCAAGCTCAATTATATACTTGCTTCTTGGGCTTACGGTAATGTATTCAGGTATAGCATCACCCATGCCTGTTGAATTCCTTATTATTTCTCTTACTTTATCAACATTTAATTTATTTCTAAGCAGTTTTCCTGCAATGCTTTCTTCTTCAATCATCAGTCCCAATAAAATATGCTCCGTGCCAAGAACGTTTTGTCTGAAGTTTTTTACTTCTTCCTGAGCAATTGCCAATGCATTTCTTGCAGAATTATTTAATCCACCCATCATATTTTTTCATCTCCTTTTCGTATTATAGACTTTTTCAACGCAATAATTCACGTCGTATTATTTCTGCTCTTTTTTTATCTCTTTCTTTTATCGAAATATCGGTTCCTTCAATAGTAGAAATATTGTTAGGCTGAATGCAAATCATCAGCTCATATATATTCTTGCCTTTAACCATTGGAGTTATTCCCATTTCGCTTCCAAGCTTAACAAGCGACAACAGCTTCATTGCTTCATCCGCCGATATTTTTCTGGCATTTGTCAGCAGCCCGTAAGCCCTGTAAAAATCATCTTCCAACTCATCATAATTGTTTTTCATCAGATGCTCTCTTGTGCTTTTTTCCTTATCAATAATTTGCATTACAATTTGGGTAATTTTATCGATTAATGTTTCTTCCGAAGCCCCCAATGTTCCCTGATTTGAAACTTGATACAAATGTCCGATTGATTTTGTTCCTTCTCCATAAACTCCCCTCACCGCAATTCCTAATTGTGAAACACCGTAAAGGAGTTTGTCAATTTGATTTGTTATTGACAGTGCAGGCAAATGCAGCATTACCGATGCTCTCATACCTGTTCCTATATTTGTGGGACAGGAAGTAATATATCCCAATTCTCTGTCGAATGCATATTCAATATTTTCTTCAAGAATGTCATCGATATTATTGCTTAAATTCCAGCATTCCTTCAAGGATAATCCGTCACCCAATGTTTGTATTCTGATATGATCTTCCTCATTTATCATAATCGAAACCTTTTGGTCGGGACTTAAAAGAAATGCGCCGTCATCCCTTTTCTTCGCCAAGGCAGGGCTTATAATATGATTTTCAATCAATGAATTTGTCTGAACATCGGATAAATCCTTCATATATGTTAACTTATAATTTTTGTCATGCGTATTGATTGCTTTATTTATTTCCTTAATCACATTATCCGATTCATCATGAGTCATATTTATAGGGAATTTGTAATTTTTTAAATTTCTCGCAAGTCTTATTCTGCTGGTTACCACAATATCATTATTTTCCAAATTACTCATCCCCCTTCATTTTATTTTCCAATTCGTGGATTTTGTCCCTAAGCTCTGCGGCATGCTCATATTCCTCACGTTCAACGGCATTTCTCAAATCACTTTTCAACCTTTCAATATCCATCTGAACTCTGTAGTTTCCGCCTGCTCTTTTAGGAATTTTCCCTACATGTCTGTCATATCCCTGAATATTTTTTATAACGGGCATAAGCCTTGTTTTAAATGAATCGATACAGTGGCTACATCCGAATTTGCCTGTGTTTCTGAAAGCATCGTATGTCATGCCGCAATTTGAGCATCCTTTTGCAGGCAACACTGTTTTATTATTAAAAGCATTGTTCAGCATTGCAGAGAACAAATTCTCCATTGAAAAGTTTGAATTTAAAATTGCTTGATTCTTTTTTGCACATTCCTCACACAGATGACTTTCCGTCTTTTTTCCGTTTATTATATGGGTTACATGCACATTGGCTTCATTTTTACCGCATTCGCTGCATAGCATAAATACTCCTCCTTTTCATTAACCATTTTCTATTGATACCAATATCATTTCCTTTAAAATATCAGCCCGTAGTTTGTTCCTGCCCTCATAGGCAACAGCCGTAAGAGCTCTTTCGCTTAAAGCACTTTGCATGATTATTTTTTCATTTTCATTTATTACTTCTCTCTCCAACAGTGCATTAATTAAATCAATGGATTTATTTAATGTTATGCTATCTCCTATACTATCATTCAATATACGCTTCAGTTCATCCTCAGTTGAAGAGCTGACCTTAAAAATTCGTATATACCCTCCTCCGCCTCTTCTGCTTTCTACCACATATCCTCTGTCATTGGTGAAGCGGGTGGTCAGCACATAATTGATTTGAGATGGAGAACAATCAAACTGCTGCGCCAATATATTTCTCTGAATTTCAATAGTCCGGTTATTGTTTGCATCCATAAGCTCTTTTAAGAAACCTTCAATAATATCACTTAAATTTGACAATACATCACTTCCTTGTCTTGATCTCGTCTGACTTTGACTTTGACTATCTTTGACCTTAATATAATTATACCACTCCGAAAACAATATTCAAGAGTTATTTTTACAAAAAATATACTTTTTTATGTGAATATTTAAAAATTTTATGAATTTCAGACCTTCATAATATGTCCGGCACTACAACATTTAATAATGGGCACAGCCACAGATTTTCGGTTGCTACAGGACCGGCGATTCCGGTAAGCGGCGGGCATCTCCATCAGTATACGGGAACCACAACCTATGATGATGGTCATGTTCATTATTTTAGAGGAAATACGTCTGTTTATTGAATATAGAAATCGGCTGCATATAAATGAGGCCGATTTATTTTTCCGCAAAAGCAGGGTAAGCTTAATGCCAATTCCATTATTCTACAATACTTTTCCAATTTTTATTTTTATATCTTTAATTCTTATTGATATTGAAGCAGGATATACTGAAATTCCAAGCTATAAGTAAGTTTCAACAATAAGAAAACAAGCTATTCGTACAAGAGGGTTAAACCATTAAATCATTAAATAATTTCCCACAGAAATTCGAAAAATACATTGACAACTATCTATGTGTTATATATAATAATCTTATACACATAGATAGTTGTCTATATGAATAGGAGGTAAATTACTTGACTAAAAATTATATTGACTTTGCGCTATATATGAAAGCTCTTTCTGATGAGACACGAGTGAGGATATTGGAAATGATCTCCTATGAAGAACTATGTGCATGCAAAATTTTAGAAGAATTTAATATAACACAACCGACTCTTTCGTATCATATGAGGATATTATGCGAAAGTGGTTTGGTAAACGGCAGGAAAGACGGCATATGGACTAAGTACTCAATAGACAAGGATAGTTTTAAAAATCTTCAAAGCTTTATTGATGGAATAGCACAAAATATGGGATCAGAATAGAAATTTAAGGAGAGTAAAATGAATACTTTTCAGTGGTTAAACAACCAATTGCTTAAAATGGAGTGGCTTTACAACTTAGTGAGGTATTTAGTAGAAAATGTATTTAGATTAAGCATACAAGAACGAATAGGCGGAAGCATTCACTTCTTTATATATGATGTTATAAAAATATTTATACTTTTATCGGTTCTGATTTTTATAATTTCTTATATACAAAGTTACTTTCCTCCTGAAAGAACAAAGAAAATATTAGGAAGATTCAATGGAATTACAGGGAATATATTAGGTGCATTGCTTGGAACCGTTACTCCTTTTTGTTCATGCTCGTCAATTCCGTTATTTATTGGTTTTACAAGTGCGGGGTTACCTTTAGGCGTAACCTTTTCATTCTTGATATCATCTCCTCTTGTTGATTTGGCTTCAATATTATTGCTTGCAAGTATATTCAATTGGAAAATTGCAATTGGTTATGTTGTTGTAGGTCTTATACTTGCGGTAGTAGGCGGAACAACGATTAGCAAATTAAAGCTTGAAGAGTATGTTGAATCATTTGTTTATGGAAACAATTCTCTTGACATAGAACAGGAAAAAATGGCAAGAAAAGATAGAGTTAATTACTCTGTAGAGCAAGTTTTATTAATCATAAAAAAAGTATGGTTATATATATTGATAGGTGTTGGTATTGGAGCTGCAATACATAATTGGATACCGGAAGCCGCTGTTGCCGCAATATTAGGTAAAGATAAATGGTATTCTGTTTTAATAGCTACTATAGTCGGAGTTCCAATGTATGCTGATATATTTGGAGCATTGCCTATTGCAGAAGCATTGGTTGCCAAAGGTGTAGGACTGGGAACGGCTCTTTCATTCATGATGGGAGTAACTGCATTGTCTCTGCCTTCAATTATTATGCTAAAGCAGGTTGTCAAGCCTAAATTATTAATAATCTTTGTCGGATTAGTAACTGTAGGAATTATCATTATAGGATATACATTTAATAACTTTGGGGCTTTGTTCATATAATTTATAAGTGTTTGCAGGAGGCAAAATCATGATAATTAAAATATTAGGTTCAGGATGTAAAAATTGCACTGCTTTAAAAGAAAATACCGAAGCGGCATTAAAGGAAACAGGTATTGATGCAGAAGTAATAAAGGTGCAGGATATGAAGGATATTGTGTCATATGGTGTAATGCAAACACCTGCACTGGTAATTGATGAAAAAGTTATGTCCTTTGGAAAAGTGTTGAAATCAAATGACATAATAAAAATCCTTGAAAAAGTAAAATAGCAACAATTTCATAATCTTCATATGAAAGAAGAGAGTTGATTGATAAGGAATAACGGTTCAAATCTTTAAATACTGAAACCGTTCCTTATTTGTCCACCTTATTTCACATATGATTATTTAATTTATTAATTTGGATTATAAATATAAACCGGATTATTATATTCATCTTTGCCGTTTTTTACAAATCCAAGTGACTTCCAAAAACGTTCATTTTTCTCATTTGAAAGATTTAAGGCAAAATAAGCAGCACCTTTTTGAAGCTCTCTTTTTTTAAGCAAATAAAAGCATTCTTTTCCGATACCTTGGTTCCTATACTTCGCATCTATACAAAAATCAACGATAAAGCATTTTCCATCTTCTGAATGATAAGTAAGAAAAATTGAAAATCCTATTTTAACTCCATCTTTAACGAAGAATACTATATATAACTTATTAATATCTCTGTAATTTAGTCAAAGCTTATTTAATTTATTAAGCCATATTTGCCATCTCAATATTCCTAACCCATTGCATTTTATATTTCAGTTTTAACAACTTCATTATTTAACTATGAAATTATTATTATGGTTTTGTTAAATTACGAACTGCATCAGATAATTTCTTGATGTTATCCATAATATCTTTTTTATCTATATACGAGAATGATAGCCTTAGTGCGTTGTTTTTCTTAAAATCATAGATGCCGCCTGGATTCAAAAGAATTCCTTGTTTTAAAGCTACTTGAAATAATTTTTCCATGGATACATCTCGTTTTAAAATAAGCCAAATGTAGAAACCTCCCTTTGGGATTTCCCACACCGCCAGTTCCTTAAAATATTTATCAAGTGCTGATACCATTAAATCCCTTCTGCTTTTTAACTCAATTCTCATTTCTTTCAAATATTGTTCATAGTATTCGTTGGATAATAATTCTTTTAATATCCATTGAGACACAGAGCTCGCTCCATAGTCTGTCTGCATTTTGACATCGCCTAAACGATTAACAATTGATTCAGATCCAACTATCCAACCAATCCTTAGTCCAGGCGCTAAAGCTTTAGATATAGTCCCTAAATAAATGATCATTCCATGTTTGTCTAAACTTTTTAACGGTTTAGGGGGTTCCTCTTCTAACCAAATATCGCCATATGCATCATCTTCTATGACAGGAAGCCTATTATCTATACAAAACTTAAATAGTTCTCTTCTTCTTTTTGCAGACATTACAATACCAGTTGGGTTATGAAAGGATGGGATGGTGTATAAAATCGCATCTTCCTTGTCCTTTTTTTCTCTACCTATTTTCCAATATTGAATTCCCTCGCGATCCATATTTATGCCAATGAGTCTCATTCCTGCTGATTGAAAAACCTGCAGTGATTTAATATATGAAGGTGCTTCTGTATATACCGATAATCCTTGTTTAAGAATACTGACTGAGATTAATTGCAGTGCTTGCAAAGATCCTGACGTAATAAGGATATTTGATGGTTTACATTGAATACCTTTTTCATTTAATCTTTCAGATAATATTTCTCTTAACTCCAATAATCCTAAAGGTTCTAAATAGTTTAAGGATGTTATAGTTTGAGATAATCTTGCCAAAATATCCTTCATCATTTTCGAAGGATATAATTGGGGAGATAATTCTCCTGTCCCCAATCGAACCATACCCTCCTTAAACTCCATACTATTGATTTCTTGAATTGTAGGAAGGTTCTCCTTAAAGTATCCTGATTTAACGTAATTCCCCCAATTGGCTTCACTTGATGAAATCATTAGTGACCAGGTATTACTTGCGATAACAGTTCCTTTACCGCTTTTTCCGTCAATTAATCCATAGCTTTTAAGAATGTCCAATGCTGCTGATACGGTGCTTCTATTTACCTCGAATTTGTTAGCAAGTATTCTCTCGGATGGTAAATAATATCCAATTGCCCAATCTCCATTTGATATCTTCTTTGATATATAGTCAACTATTTGTTGGTAAACAGGTTCTTTAGATCCTTTATCCGGAACCCAATCCACTATAACCTTTTTCATCTTTACACCTATTTATTTCTAAATATTAATTTTAATGTTAGTTTCGCTTTACTTAATATTTTTAATTAAATAAATTCAAAATATTCTCCTAAACCATTTTTCTTAGCTATTTCATATACCTTTACAGCTGTAACATTATCCTGAATTCCCATTCCAGTAGTATCAAAAATTGTGATTTCATCGTCACTTTCCCTTAATGGCTTTTCTCCGGTTAAAAGCTGTCCTATTTCTGCATAAATATCGGTTTCTTTAATTACCCCGGATATAATTGCATTTCTGGTTTCACCTCTGCTAACACATTGTGCAATACTGTCATTTACGATTTTTGCTCCCTTAAATATTCCGGGATCCCATTCATTTTTCCCAGCCATATCCGCACCTACTGCTACAATATGCATCCCGAGTTTAACCAAAGATTTATCTACTATATACTTTCTTGTTGGTGTTGTAGATATTGCTATATCAGCATTTTTCATAGCCTCTTCCGGAGTTGCGCATATGATTACCTTTACATTAGTTTTTTTTTCTATGTCTGACTTATATTTAATAAGTTCTTTTTGATACCCATTGTAAACTCTTACTTCCTGAATATCCATTACCTGACATAATGCATAGATTTGCATTCTTGCCTGACCACCGCCACCAAAAACTGCTACCGTCTTAGAGTTTTTTCTTGCTAATAGTTTTGATGAAATCGCTCCTGCCGCACCTGTTCTAATCCCTGTAATCAGGCTGCCATCCATAATGCAAAGTGTTGCGCCGGTTTTACCGTCAAATAATAGTATAGTACCTATCATCGTAGGTAGATCGTTGTTTTTTCCGTTATTATAAAATCCCGAAGCAATTTTAACCGATATACTTTCATTTAATTTATTATAACATGATTTTATATCAGTTTCACCGTTATTTTCCGGAATTTCTATTGATACAATTTCAGGTTGTTGCACTTGACCTGCATTATATGCAATGTATCCTTCTTCAACAGCAGCGATAACCTCTTTCAATGATAAAGCCTCTTCTACATCTTTTATACTAAGCAATAATGTCTTCATATTTCCTCCTAAAATGCATAAATAGGCTTAATTTAGTAAGCCTATTTGCATTGAATATATATTAAACAAATTTTTCTTCAATTAAAAATTCTTCAAATTTAGCTAAACTTTCAGGAACACCCTTGCGTCCGTATCCCATTCTAAAATATTGGTCTTCCATACCATAGATATCTGAAGGTAACAGCAGTACTCCCTTCTTATCAACAGCAAGCTGACAGAATTCCTTAACAGGCATATCAATCAAGAGCTTATGATATGCAACCGGTCCACATGTTATTGGCTTTTTCTCAAATATATTAGTATATCTATCAAAGAATTCATCTACTAATTTTAAATTATTTCTAATGATTTCGGTGCTTCTTTCTAATAGTTCGTCGCTATGCTTAAGTGCAACTTTAGATAAAAACTCAGATGGAGCTGAATCACAAATACTCATATAGTGTTTAAATTTAACTACCTTTTCTAAAGTTTCATGATCTTTTGATACAAGCCAGCCTACTCTAAGTCCGGCGAGACCGTAAGCCTTGGACATTACGCCAAGTGATGCACATTTATCATAATGATCAGCCATCCACTCTCTCTTCTCACCATCTAATTCAAGTCCTTTATATACTTCGTCCGAGAATAGATAAATGTCATGTTTCCTGCAAATTTCACATAACTTTTTTATTTCATCATTTGTAAAAGTATACCCGGTTGGATTATTGGGGGAATTGACTGCGATTACTTTTGTATTTGGTTTTATTAATGCTTCAAGTTCGTCAAAATCTACTACCCACTTTGTTCCGTCATCCTTTATATACCACTTGGAATATTCACAATTTGGAACCGAATTAGCTACTTCAAAAGCGGACTGGTAGTTAGGGTACATAGCAATCATATGATCCCCTTCACCAAGCATTACGTTCATATACCCAAAAATAGCCTCTTGAGCACCGTGAAAAACCAACACATCATCTGCTGTCATATCCTTATATAATGTAGCAATTAATCTTCTTAACTCCGGATCGCCCCATGTTTCAGTATATCCCAACCATTGATTTAGATATTCTTCTTCAGCACCAGGTTCCATAGAAAGTAATTCTTTTGTTGTCATGGATTCACAATCGGATTGAGTCAGCAAATATGGTGCAGTAAATTCATAACGTCCAAAATAACATTCAAGTTTAAAATCATTAATTTTCATTTTTTATACCTCCATCTAAATTACTCTTATTAATATTAGGGGTACCCCTCACTATTAGTGTGAATTGTATCATACTATTTTTATAGAATACACAGCCAACTAAAAAAATAAAACCAGCCAATTAAAGCTTTGTAAGTTCTTTTTTAATAGGACTTAAAGAATATGACTAAATCGGTTTCTGCCAATCATAATTTAGCTTGAAAGTGTATTTGTCAATTAGCGGCTTAAATTAATAAGTTATATTTGGTTGAGATCATCGTCTTTTGAGCTGACCTTAAAACTTCATAGACCGTCTGCTACATATGATTTCACCCTTTTCCATATATTAACCTTAAATGTAAAGGAGTTTTACTGTGGAAGAAATCTCATATAAAAACACCTCTCAGTATTATTACCAAGAGGTGTATATTAATTCAAATCATCTTAATCTTAGGTCAGACTTTTTTAATGGCTCAAACTTTGTTTAGTACTGCTTCTCGCAGTCTCGTTCACCAAATTATTTGCTCCTTGCGTCGCATAATTTGGGTACTCGGTGCGAATGACCTACCGCCATTTTTCAGAAAAAACACTCTGAAAAACGGGGTTAGGGCATCTTAATTTTCGCTCTTTGCCTTGTAATCGGCAACTACTTTTTCTGCCATGTTTGCAGGCATTTCATCGTATCTCAGGAATTCCATTTCAAAGCTTCCTCTCGCCTGAGTCATGGATTTAAGCTCGATTGCATATGTGTACATTTCTGCCATAGGAGCTTCTGCCATAACTAATTGATTACCGTCTTCCTGCTGTTCCATACCTAAAATTCTTCCTCTTCTCTTGTTCATGTCTCCCATTATGTCTCCCATGTACTCGTCGGGAATATTAATTTCTACTTTTGCAATCGGTTCAAGCAATATAGGCTTAGCTTCAGTCATACCTTTTTTGAATGCTAAGGATGCAGCTATTTTAAATGCCATTTCGTTTGAGTCAACATCATGGTATGATCCGTCATACAATGTGGCTTTGACATTAACAACCTTGCAGCCTGCCAATACACCTTTATCAAGGCATTCTCTAAGTCCTTTTTCTACTGCAGGAATATAGTTTCTTGGAACTGAACCGCCGAATATTTCTTCGGTAAATTCAAATTCTTCCTGTGAAGGTTCAAATCTTATATGAACGTCTCCATATTGACCTGCACCGCCTGATTGCTTTTTATGTTTACCCTGAACATCTGATTTACCCTTAATTGTTTCTCTGTAAGCAACCTTTGGGTTATTTAGGTCAACATCGACTTTAAAGTTATTTTTAAGCTTGCTTGCAATAACCGCTAATTGAATGTTGCCTTGTCCGCCTATTACAAGTTCCTTTGTTTCAGTGTTTCGTTCTATTGAGAATGTCGGATCTTCCTCATTAAGTCTGTGAAGTCCCGTTCCGATTTTTTCGTCGCTGTCTTTCGTTTTTCCTGAAACTGCCACAAAATAGCATGGTTTAGGGAAATCAATTCCTCCATAAACTATCGGATTTGTTTTTATTGAAATAGTGTCTCCTGTTTTAAAATACTGCAGCTTGGAAGTAGCACCTATATCCCCTGCCAACACTTCGGAAGTTTCTATTTGATCTTTTCCCCTTAAATAGAAAACGCTGCCTATTCTTTCAGATTCAGAGCTGTCGGCGTTGTAAACATCCAAGTCTTTTTTCATTGCTCCGGACATTACTTTAAATAATGTAATTTTGCCTACAAAGGGGTCGACAACAGTTTTAAATATGAATGCGGATACCGGTTCTGCGGGTATGCCTTTTCTTGTTTCTTCCTTACTTCCGTTCATACCTTTAACACCTTTTGATAAAAGTGAATCGGAAGCACTTGGTAAATATTCTATGACAGTGCTCAATAAGAAATCAGCACCTAATCCTTTTATTGCCGAGCCTACGATTACAGGAACCAATTCACCTGTAAGAACTGCCTTTTTCAATCCCTTGTGAACTTCTTCGTCGGTAAATTCTTCGCCTTCAAAGTATTTTTCCAGCAATTCTTCATCTGTTTCAGCAACAGCCTCCATTAGAATAGCCTTTAAATTTTCAGCTTTTGCTGCTGTGTCCGGGAATGTTTCAACCGGTTTTGAATCTATATAGCTTTGTCCTTTCAATATATCCATATATCCGTCAATGTTTTCTCCCTTGCCTATGGGAAGAGTAAACGGAATTACTTTCTTTCCAAATTTATCTCTTAAATTATCAAGTAGCTCATCAAATTTAATATTCTCTTTATCTAATTTATTAATGAAAATAATTCGAGGCATATTTCTTTGTTCCAAGTATTTCCATGATTTCTCTGTTCCTACTTCTATTCCGGAGCTGGCATCGATAACTAATACTGCACCGTCTGCAACTTTAAGCGCTCCATAAACTTCGCCGACGAAGTCAAAATATCCGGGAGTGTCTAAGAAATTAATTTTAGTACCTTGGCATTCAATCGGTATAACTGATGCTCCAATTGAAACTTGACGTTCTTTTTCTTCTTTATCAAAATCGGATACAGTATTTCCGTCTTCAACTTTACCCATTCTGTTTGTTACTTTAGTATTGAACAAAAGAGCTTCCGTAATTGTCGTTTTGCCACAGCTGCTGTGGCCAAGTAAGGCTACGTTTCTGATTTTGTCAGTGCTATACGTTTTCATTAACTTTATTCCTCCTAATAGATGTGCTTATTTATTCTATTTTACATTAAAGTGTATTGTAAATCAAGAATTATGTTAATAAATCGTATTATTAACGAAACAACCCTAATAATTCACGGATTACAAAATTTTCAGATAGAAATGTATGAATAAACTGTCTGTTAATATAAATTACTTGCCGATTTACAAAATGTATCTGAAGTGCTATAATCTTTGCAAGCTTAACGAAAGGTGAACTGCAATGAATGAATTAAATTACATAGTTCAGGCAATTTTAGGAGGCGCCTCCGGTTATATAACAAATGACTATGCCATCAATATGCTTTTTAAGGAATATACCCCATTAAAAATAGGCGGTGTTATTAAAAAAACACGAAATGAATTTATAGAAAATTTAAGTTCAATGGTTGAAAACGACATAATAAACAAAGAAAAGCTTCATGAAATTTTTAACAGCGACGAATTCAAGGTTGAATTTGAAAAGCTTACCGATGATTTCTATGAAAGCTGTCTCTATGAAACAGTTGGTTCTGACATGTTTTCAAACATTGACGGATTTGATTCAACATTATGTAAAGCAGATAAATATGTCAAAGAAATACTAAATGAACATGTCGGGAGCTTAATTAATTTAATTGCCTGTAATTTTGATATAGGTTGTTTTATTACAGAGTCGCAGACGGATAAAATTACTGATTCCGTTTATAACTCAATTAAAAATGTGTTTGAGAATACCGATACGGTTGAAAATTCTTTGTTATATTTGTATGAAAACAATAAGGATTTAAAGCTTTCTGAAGTGTTTGACACAAATTTAAACTCGGCAGTTGAAAGCTTTGCCTATAAACTTGTGAAAATTGCTGCAGATAATGCTGTTGATTCTAAAATCATAAATACTGTGCTTAATGATGCGGCTAATGAAGTCCTGAATGTTTTTTATGATAAACAAATTAAAGATATAGTTAAAATAAACGGTGAAAGTTTAATAAATTCCTTTATTTCATCTATAGGGGGCAATGACCGCAATATTATATATAAATTTTGCCAATCAATATTTTCCTACGGCAGAAACTTGAATAAAAGTATATATTCCCTGTTAGACCCTGCCTTCGAGAATAATCTTAAGGTATATATTGAAGATAACATTCCCTTTGTGACCGAAAGGGCTGTAAGTTATGTTCAAAAAAACAGTATGATAATTGACAGGATTATTGAAGACTCCATTGATGAGGTAATAAAGGAATCGGAAGGTTTCAAAGCAAAGCTTTTATCAACCGTCAAAAATACCTATTTCAGCAATCTAAGCAGAAAATACAGCATTGCTGACAAAATAATTTCATTTATTAAGAAATCTACAGAGCCTGAGAAATTAAGTTTAAATATCAGCGCAAAAATAATTGAGCGTTTAAATTATATAACCGTAGGAGATATAATCACAGAAGCGGAAAGTAATGGTTTCGGTGCTGATAAAGCTTATGATATGGTTACTGCTTTCATAAATAAAAGTGGTCCTGTAATTATTAAAAGCTTAGAAAATTATATTTCAGAGCTGCGAGTTAGAGATATTTTTCCCATGCCTGATTTTTCCGCAGAAAAAATATTATCTTTATGTTCAGTTCGTAACTTATTAAAAAACAAATCAGAAAATTATATTGAATCAACATTATCAAAAAAATTATATAATTTAATTTCTGAAGATAATATAAAGTTTTCCGTTAACAAAGCGGCAGGTTATTTGAAATTAAAATTTAATGAAAATGAAGGAACAATTAAAAGCGTAATATCTGAAGCAATTAAAAAAATACATATTGATGGTGATACTTTAAAAAACAAGGAAATTACTGACCTTGCCATCAAGGAAGCCTATAATAATTACAAGGAGGAAGCTACCAAGCTAAAGGATGTTAAGCTGTCTGAAGCAGCGGACAAATTAAATTCCATAGAAGGTATATCAAAAAACAGTTCAGAAACTTTACGTAAATATATAATAAGCAATACAGATGTTATTTTAAAGGGATCAATTAAGGGTATCGTTTCAGATAATTTAAATAAGCTAAGTGATGATGAGCTAATTAAATTTGCCAATGATTTTATTGGACGTGAATTAAAGCCCATAATGTTTTTCGGCGGAGTTTTAGGCATTATTGCAGGCTTAATTTTAGCTGTGTTTCAAAATTCTCCCATTAACCCCGGTGAAATAAATATAGCCAACATGTTAACATATGCCTTCGTAGGATATATTACGAATGTAGTGGCAATTAATATGATATTTAAGCCCTACAGGGAAATAAAAATATTGTCTAAAATACCTTTTTTCCGTAATTTCTCCCTCGGTTACATAATTAAAAACCAAAAAAACTTTGCGAAAAGCACTGCCCATTACATTGACAGCAGCCTTTTAAGCAAAAAGAGCATAAATGAATTATTTGAAAAGCATAAGAATAATATTAAAAACAGCTTCAAAAAAAATATCAGTGAAAATGATTATGCAACGCTGAGTAATTTGTTAATAAAAAACAAAGAAAGCACAATCGGGGGCACCTATGCCTTTCTTAAAAGCAAGGTTTTGAAAAATTTAACCGCATTTGGAAATTATTTATATGAAAGGATTTCTCAAATAAAGCTTTCATCATTAATTACTGACAAGAGTATCGGTAATATAAGCAATTTTGTCTTGGGAAAATTAAAAAATACAGAAAATTTAAGCAACAATATTTATTCGGTCATTAACTCCGATAAAAAAATAGAAACACTAATTTCAAGTGATTTTATAGCCAGCATTTTAAACAATCAGACAGATAAGTTTTATGATAAAACAATAAATTATCTTCAGCCTGGTAATTTTAAAAAAGAAATTTTAAAATATAACGACAGATATATAAGTTATGTAAACAGAAGCTTACAAGAAGTATTTAGCTTAAACGATGAAAAACTGTCTTTTATTTCAGAAAAAGTAAATAAAACTATTTTATCTGAGAACTTTAAGGATAATGCTTCCTTGGCAGCCGTCAGTTTATTCAACAAATCATTTGACAGAAGCAGGACATTCGAAGAATTGTTTGACGGTAAGGTCAAAATATATTTAGATAAAAAAATGCCTCATATTCTTAAGAATTTGACGGATAAAATTAAAGAAAGCTTCGCAGATAGCAAGAAGAGTATATCCGCAACGGTTGCTGCTGAACTTAAAAATCACCTTGGTTTCATTGAAAGAGGAATGTTCTCCTTTATGGGCGGAGACGAAATAATTGACGAAATAATTACTAAAATAATAACAGATAAGCTGCCAAAGTTTATGGATGTAAAAAATGATGAAATAAACAGCATTATAACCGATTTGATAAATGAAAAATTCTACAAGACACGGGTTGATGCTTTATATGCTAAGCTAAACAGTCTGCAGATTAATGAAATGGTTGATAATTATTTAAACATAAACAAGGTAAAAATTGGAAATAAAATAAATAATTTAACAGTTGAATTATACAATAAAACAAAAAGTAAAAATATGAACAGTATTTTAAAATTCTTTTACCTGAATGATTTGGACAGCTTTGTCAACTCCTATGATGCTGAAATAAATACAGTTGCGGCAGTGATGCATTTGAATTTAACCGTCAATAAGAATGAAACGGCAAAGGAAGCTTCTTCTTTTATAAATTCTGTGATTGAAGATTTTGTGAATTTAAAATACAGCGATATTTTTTGTAATGTAACTAAAGATAATATGGATAAAATTATAAAAAACATAACGGATTTGCTTTTTAAAAATGATGATGCGGATAAGATTATAAAATCATTTATTAAAGATTACAAAGAATACCATAATAATGTTAATTTAAATTATTTCATCCGCAAAGATGAATTTGTGAATTCAGCGCAAAAGTTCATAAATAATCTGTTAATAAATGATGAAACCGAGAAGACGGTAAAGTCTATTTTATATTCAATAATCGATGATGCCGCAAGCTCGAATTTCAGCTTCATTGATTTCAAATCTAAAGAATATATTGTTAATATATTTGTTGACTCAAGCATTGAAAGTCTCAGAAGAAACTTGGATGAAATATTGAAATCCGTAGAATTTGACAAAATTGCAGCAGAAGAAATCGAAAAAATGGAGCCTGAAAAAATCCACCAAATGTTTAATTCCTTTGGAGAAAAGTATTTTAGAAAGCTAATGCTGTACGGCTTCGGAGGGTTTGTGTTTGGAATAAACATGTATGTGGGGTTTGCACTGACCGGATTAAAAATAATATCCGAAATATTTGGAAAGGACCGCTGATGCGGTCCCTTTCTATTTACTTCCGATTAAATCTGGATTGTTAAATGTACTTCCGATTAAATTTGAATTGTCAAATTTGAGTTTATTTATATTGTATGCTGCCAAAAGCTGATAATGTCCGATTTCTGCCTGTGCCAATCCTGCATTTGCTTCTAAAACATCAAGGGATGTAGCCATTCCGTTATCATATAGAAGCTTGTTTATACGTGCAGCTTCCTTAGCTAACTCTACAGTTTTATCCATATTCACAAGACTTCTTTCCGCCTTTACAAGATTTAAATATGACTTTCTTACATCAAGTTCAACATCTTTGTATGCTTGTGGTACATTCAACTCTGCATCTTCCAATTTCTTTCCGTAGACCTTGTTTTGCCATAGGTTAGATGTATAGTAAGCCTGGTATGCATGAGTTTCTATTTTTTGAAGTTCTAAATTGTTCTCAGCGGAAATAATTTCAAGCCTTTCTGCTTTTGATTTTTCTATTGATTCTTCTAAATTCAATTCAGTTGTAGGAACATAAGTTAATTCTGTATCAGTTAATACAACTTCTTGATCAAGTGGTAAGCATAATTTATTCAACAAATCAAGTTTAGCAATATTTAAATCATCAACTGCCGAATCCAAATCAGTCTTAGCTTGCTGTACAGCCATTTCCGCACTTAAAACTTCTGCTTTTGTTGCTGAACCGTTATTGAATTTCAGATTTACTACTCTCAGCTGCTCATTTGACTTGTTAAGATTTACTTCATTGATTTCAATAGTTTTTTCAGCAACAAGCACTATATAATATGATGATACTGCATCTATTTCAATCCCTTTAAGCAGCTGCTCTCTGCCCTTATGCAATTCTTTTGTTGTTAATTCAGCATTTTTTGAGAAATAGTTATTCTTAGATAATATAAGATAAACATAATCATAATCAACATCACCCTGTGATAAAGGTTGTTCCGACAATAGCTCGTATAATTCTTTTGCATCTTTACCCTGTCTTTTTAAGTCTTGCAATTTCCCTATCTTTTCATCTATTTCCCACATTCCTCTGTCATTTTCAATTGCTAGTTTAACAGCATCATCCAATGAAAGCATAAGCGGACCTGATTCTTCTGCTACCTCCGCTACAGCTTCTAAATCCTCTGTTGCCCATACACTTGTTAAACTGCTTAATATAAGCATCAAAGCTATAATTAATGATATTTTTCTTTTCATTTTTTCCTCCTATATTTTGTTGATGGTTTTTATCGCTATTTAACCGCGAATCCGTTATACAGCAAATCAAAAATTACATCATTTTCCTTAACTTCAAACTCCTTATTGTGCAACTTAAGCCTTAAGCATTCATTCATTGCACCAATTATCACGCAAGACATAATATCTGACTGAATGTCTTTCTTAATGATACCCTCCTCCTTGCCCTGGTCTATAATGCAGCTTATCAGCCTATACATTTCAGATATTTTCCCTATAATTGTTATGACGGTTTTTTCCGATATAATGTTCTTGTTAGATAAAATATCATCTATTGTCATATCTGCAAATTCTATTTCCATTTTAAGTTTTTCATTAAATAAAATCAACAACTTTTCATTAAATGTTTCATCCATGTTGCATATACTTCTTATATTTTCAATTATTAAATCAACAAATTCAATGCATGCTTCATCAAATATGTCCTGTTTGTTTTTGAAATGCTCGTACAGTGTGCCCTTGCCGACACCTGCAGCTATTGCAATATCCTCCATTTTTGCATTATGGAACCCTTTGTCCTTAAATAAGGCTCTTGCAGAATTTAATATATCCTGCCGCTTTTGATTTTTTTCAGCCATGCTGCCTCCTATTCCACCTACTGTATTTACTCAGCAATTTCATTTTTGTTTTTCTTTTTTTTAAAAAAATCCGAAATATCGTCAAATATAGTATACATAACAGGAACTATTATTAAAGTTAATACCGTTGAAAGTGATAATCCCCCGATTACAACAACACCCATAGACTGTGTGAGCTCGGCTCCCTCTCCAATGCCGAAAGCCATGGGTACCAATCCTAATATGGTTGTCAATGCAGTCATCATGATCGGACGTATACGGATTGGTCCTGCCTTCATTATTGCAGCAGTTCTGTCTTCTCCCCTGCTTCGTCTGTTATTTATATAATCAACCAACACTATGGCATTATTAACAACAACACCAACTAATATAATAAATCCGATAATACCTATTATATTGAGAGGCAGACCTGTAATAAACAATCCTATGAAACCTCCGGACAAAGCAAGGGGTACGGAAAACATAATTGACAGCGGTTGAATCAATGATTCAAACTGTGCTGCAATAATCATATAAACCAAGACTATTGCCATAAGCATTACCAAGCCTAAGTCCGCAAAAGTTTCCTGTATCTGCTCGATTTCTCCGCCCAATATATAATCGTAACCATAAGGCATATCGTATTCTTTCAGAAGTTCCTGTATTTCCATGGAGACAGTTCGGATATCTCTGCCCACAACGCTTCCGGAAACGGTTAAAACTCTCGTTTGGTTTTCCCTCATTATGCTGATGGGACCTTTTTCAACCCTTATATCTGCAATCTCCGACAGCGGTACTTTACTACCCGCAGGTGTTTCCACAGGAAGCATTTTCAAATACGAAATACTTTCTCCGTAAATATTGTCACCTTTAAGCACAACATCTATTTCATCACCGTTAACCTTGTACTTTGTTACATTAGAACCTGACAGAGTGTTTATAACAGCTCTTCCGATTTGTGCGGTTGTTAAGCCATATTGAGATGCAATACCTCTGTCGGCTATTATCTGCACCTGGGGTATGCCGTCTTCGTAGCTTGTAGCAACTTCTCTTGTTCCTTCAACCTTTTCAATAATCTTTTTAAAATCATTTCCTATATTTTTTAAAGTATCTAAATCATCACCCTTAATGCTGATGCTGATTGCCCCCTGACTCATGCCCATCATAATCATTGATGATTCGGAAACACTTATTTCAGCTCCGGGAATATCTTTCACTACAGCCCGTATTTCGTCGCTTATTTGCTTTGCGCTTCTGTCCCTTTCATTCAAATCCTTCAGCAATACATTTATTGAGCCGCCGGAACCTCCTCCCAATCCCATAATTCCACCGCCTCCGGCAGAAGTAAAAATAGATTCAATCTCGGTAATATTATTTATCGAAACTTGTATTTCCTTTAATATATTATCTATTTCCTTGGTTTCGGAGCCGGCAGGCAGTGTTACACTGACATTAATCGCACCTTCGTCTGTTGCGGGGAAAAATTCCGCACCGACAGAAACAACCATTGCAACACTTACAGCAAACATTGCAATACTCAGCAATATTGTTATAAGGCGGTGCCTTAGGCTCAAGCCCAATACTTTTTTATAAAAAAGTACCAAGGGTCCCTGCCTTTTCTCCTGCGCTTCCTCTGATTCAAGATTTTTTACGGTAACCAACTTTGACGAAAGCATGGGCACTAACGTAAGGGCAACAACCAAGGAACTCATTAAGGCAATTACTATGGATAACGCAAAATCCTTAAATATGATTGCAGAAAGTCCTCCTGTAAAAACAATGGGTATAAATACGGCAACTGTAGTTAATGTAGAGGCTGTAACTGCCATTGATACTTCAGTTGTTCCGTCTATCGATGCAGTGACCGTATCCATGCCTAAGCTTCTGTTTCTGTATATATTTTCAAGAACAACTATGGAATTGTCAACTAACATTCCTATGCCTAAAGCTAATCCTCCTATTGTCATCATATTCAATGTAATATTTGTAAAATATAGGATAACAAATGTTGTTATTATGGAAATAGGTATTGAAAGTGCAATAACCAGTGTTGTTTTAAAACTTCTTAAGAAAATCAGCAATATTACTATTGCTAAAATACCACCCACTACCGCCGTATTTATAAGATTATCTATTGCCAAATTAATATAATCCGCCTGATTGAATACGGTGACTAAGCTTAAATCAGGATATTCTTTTTTTATTTTTTCAATTTCTTTATTTATTGCATTCGCAACATTAACTGTGTTGGCATCTGATTGCTTCATTATAGATATCTGAACAACTTCCTTGCCGTCCAATTTAGTTATGGATGACTGCTCCTTATCCTTTAAACTTATATCGGCAATATCCTTCAGTCTTACTGTACCGCCTCTTGTAAGCGGAATGGTCAGATTCTTTATTTCTTCGATTGATTTAAATTCTCCCATTGTCCTTACGGTCAATTCATTGTTTCCCTTTTTTACCGCTCCTCCCGGCATGTTTAAATTTTCAGCCTGAAGTATTTGGGCAATATAAGAAGAACTTAAATTGTACCCTTTAATCATTTCTTCCTTTAGCATTATTTCAACTTCCTGCTCCAATCCCCCTGATACTCCGGCAGAAGCAGTTCCCTCTATACGCTCGAAGCGCGGCGATATAACATCCTCGGCAATTCTTTGGGTTGTGTGAAGATCCACTTTGCTTGAAACCGCCAATTGTATTATAGGAAGCGCATTTGGGTCCATCTTCAACACTAAGGGAGATGATGCCCCGTCAGGCAGGTAGTTTTTAATTATATCAACCTTTTCCCTTATTTGAAGCATTACCTCATCCATGTCCGTATTAAACGAAAACTGCATCAGCAGGAGCGAGCTTCCTTCATTGGAAATAGAAATAACCGCTTCAATATTTTCCACCGTGGACAGTGTTTGCTCCAATGGCTTTGATATTATATTTTCTATCTCTTCAGGTCCCGCTCCCTGATAACTTGTCTGAACCATTACATAGGGGAGCTCCATTTGAGGAAGCAAGTCTATCTGCAGCTTGCTGAAGGATACCACCCCCAAAACAATCACTATCAAAATCATCATTGTAATTGTAACGGGCTTTTTAACCGAAAATCTTGCCAACATCCTTATTCACCCCTTACAACCTTTATTTTGCTGCCGTTGCTTATGTAATCCTGACCTTTCACAATTACTTTATCGCCTTCAATGAGGCCTGATTTAATTTCTATGTATGTGCCTGTATCAAGTCCTGTAGTTACTTCCTTTTCAACTGCATTATCACCCTCTGCCACAAATACAAACTTTTTGCCTTCGGTTTCTTTTACAGCTTCAGCTCTTACGGAAAGAGCATTGTCCGTTTTATCGGTTTTTAAATAAACCTTGGCAAACATGCCGGGCTTTATTGTTCCGTCATTTTCAAGAACAATGCTTACCGTATAAAGATTGGTAATCATATCTGCCGATGAACTTACGCTGTTTATGACAGCTTCCTTTTTATAACCGGCCGAGCTTATTTCAACCTCCGCCTCATCACCCTTTTTCACTTTGTTCACAATACTTGAGGATATTCCGAATTCAATGGATATACTGTCCGAATCAACTATTGTTACAGGGGGATTGGATGATGTGGCATATTCTCCTTCAACTATATTGATGCTTGATATTACGCCTGATATGGGAGCTTTAACCTCAGCATTTTTTAGTACCGATGCTGCGTTTGAATAAGCTACTTTAGCCTGCTCCACACCTTTTCTTGCAGCTTCCAGCGACTCATCCGATGCAGCCAATTTTGCCTGCTCATATTGTGTTTCCGTCACTGCCCCTTCTTCGTACAATTTTTTAATTCTCTCAAAATTATCCTTGGCACTTTGTATTTGGGCTTCATTTACTTCAAAGCCCGCTTGAGCGGCTTCATATGCTGCATATGCCTGATTTACCTGTTTTTCTACGTCATTTTTATCCATAACAAACAATACATCATCTTTTTCTACTTTATCGCCTATTTTTACATTTATTTTTTCAACCTTTCCTGCCATTAAGGGAATTACAAACACATCCTTGTCGGCAAATACCTTTGCAGTCATCAGGTTTTCTGTGTATAAATCCATATGCCTCAGTGTTTCCGTTTCCACGGCAGTATAAGCTTCTTCTTCGCTTACATTTGTTTCCCGGCTTGCCCCGCATCCGGTAAAAATAAATGCTGTGATTAATAATAATGTCAATATCCTTTTCAAATTGCCCTCCAAATCTTTGACCGACCGGTCAGTTCTAATCGAATTATATCATCTGCTATTTACGCTGTCAATGGAATTCTGGGGACGGACCTTTACGTAACATTGGAATTTTAAGAATGGGCTGTAGTGATATTGAACCCTTATAAGTCATTACAAGGTCCGTCCCCGGAGTAGTTGTTATTCAATTTTCTTTTTGAATTTTAGTGTTGCTATTATTAAAAATCCTAATCCGAATGCGGTCAATATTATAAATTCCTGATAAAGCTGGGAAAATCCGTTTCCTTTCAGAATAATTCCTCTCAGGACATTAATGAAATATGTTAAGGGAAGAAATCTGCTTACTCCATTAATAAATGCAGGCATTGCTTCTCTTGGAAACATATATCCCGAAAGAAGAAGGTTGGGCATAATCATGAACATAGACAGCTGCATTGCCTGAAGCTGGCTTTTTGATACAGTTGAAATAACAAGACCGACGCCAAGAGAACCGAATAAAAATATGACGGAAAATAACAAGAGTAAGGTTATACTTCCCGCAATGGGAACTCTGAACCAAAATACACTTAAAGCTAATGCCAGGACTATATCCACAAATCCTATTATTACATAAGGAACAATTTTTCCGATCATTAACTCCATTTTAGTTATGGGTGTTACAATAAGCTGCTCCATTGTTCCCCTTTCTCTTTCTCTTACTATTGAAAATGATGTAAGCATCAAGGTCACGGTTTGCAATATTACTCCTATCAACCCCGGAATATTAAAGTTGATACTGCTCATATTGGGATTGTACCAAACCCTGCTTCTTAGATCCAAAACTTGCGGCATGGACATTCCTCTTGTTTTACTTATTATATTTACGGACATGGATTGGACTACTCCGCCGGCGCTTGATAATATAGTCTGTGCTGTTGTCGGGTCTGAGCCGTCAACTATCAGCTGTATTTGCGCCGTTTTTCCGTTTTTTAGGTCGTCGGAGTACCCGGCAGGTATTATAATTCCTGCCTTGGCATGGCCGTTATCAATATATGTCTGAACATCACTTATATTTTCAGCTTGATAATCCAAATCAAAATATTGAGAATTTACAAAGCTGTCTAAAAGTTCCCTGCTTTCAATTCCTATATCATTGTTGTATACCACTGTAGGAATATGATCAACGCTTGTTGATGCCGCATATCCAAACAGCAGCAATTCCATAATAGGCATCATAATTATGATGGCTATTGTTCTTTTATCCCTTTTTATCTGAAAAAATTCTTTTCGTATTATCGATAATATTCTCTTATAATTCATATCTAAAATCCAATTCCTTTATTTTGTTTTCCTTTTCAACAAGAAAAATAAACACATCTTCCAAAGTAGGTCTCACTTTTTTTATACTGATAACATTTATATGATTTTGAATTAAATATTCTTTTAATTCAATTAAATTTACACCGGGTTTTGTCATAACATGAATTCCGGCACCATAAACAGATGCATCCCTGACATTACATTTTTCCTTTAATAATTCTATCGATTTCAGTGTGTTATTAACCTTAATCTCAACAATATCCCCATCAATAATTTTTTCCTTCATAGCATTGGGAGTATCTAAAGACAAAATATTTCCATAATATAAAAAACCGATAGAATTACAATGTTCTGCTTCATCCATGTAATGGGTTGTCACTAAAACAGTAACTCCCTTCTTAGACAAATCATAAATAACATCCCAGAATTGTCTTCTGGCAATTGGGTCAACTCCGCCTGTAGGCTCATCCAAAAGTAAAATTTCAGGTTCATGTATTATTGAGCAGCCTAAGGCTAACCGCTGCTTCCATCCTCCGGATAGATTTGAAGTTATCATGTTTTCCTTACCGATAAGATCAGCCATTTCCAATATTTCTTTTTTCTTTTTATCAATTTTGCCTTTTGGAACACAATATACGCCTGCATAAAAATCCAAATTTTCATCTACGGTCAAATCATCATACAGACTGAATTTTTGGGACATATACCCTATATGAGACCTTATCTTTTCATTGTCTGTTGTTATGTCATATCCAAGCACCTTTCCGGTGCCCGAAGTAGGACTTATCAATCCCATAATCATTCTTATCACCGTGGTTTTTCCTGAGCCGTTGGGACCTAAAAATCCAAAAACATCACCTTTTTTAACTTTAAAACCGACATTATTTACAGCCGTAAATTTATCAAATATTTTAGTTAAATTTTCAATTTCAATCGCATATTCCATGTTATTTCCTCTTTTCACTTTTAATTGTATTTACAAATACATCCTCAAGAGAAGGATTAACTTCTTTAATAGCAGCTTTTACATTGTATGTTTCAAATTTTTCCATCAAACATTTCATTGCATTGTCATTATCATCTGCTACTATATGAAGCTCTTCCCCAAAGAGATATGAATCTAAAACGCAGTCTTCTCTTTCAGATATATCTCTTGCCAAGTGACTGTTTTCAGAAACTACACATAAAATTGGTTTGAAACTATTTATTATGTTGGCAGGAGTATCGGTTTTTATTATCCTGCCGTTATTCATAAGACCTACCTCATCGCATCTTTCGGCCTCATCCATATAGGGCGTGCTGACAAATATGGTAGTTCCTCCTTCTTTTAATTCAAACAGTATCTTCCAGAATTCTCTTCTTGCAACAGGATCAACCCCTATGGTAGGTTCGTCCAACAGAAGATACTTAGGTGTATGAATTAAATTACAGGATAAAGCTAATTTTTGCTTCATCCCTCCCGAAAGCTGATCGGCTAATTTATATGAATGCTTGGAAAGGTTGCTGAATTTCAGCAAATATTCAATTTTCTTTTCTCTTTCTTTTTTTGCTACCTGATAAATTTCCGCGTAAAATTCAAGGTTTTCCATTACGGTAAGGTCACCGTACAAACTGAATTTCTGGGGCATATATCCGATATGCTGTTTTATTTCTTCACTTTCTTTGAGAATATCATATCCTCCAATCTCAGCAGTTCCGCTGTCGGGAGTTAAAAGAGAACAAAGTATTCTCATGGTCGTAGTCTTACCTGCCCCATCAGGACCAACCAATCCAAAAATCGTATTTTTCTTTACCTTAATATTTAAATTGTCTACGGCTGTAAGTCCGCCGAATTTCTTAGTCAGTGAAGATATTATTATGGTGTGTTCCATATTAATCAATCCTTATCTTTACATCTGCAGGCATTCCGGGTTTTAGCGCACCTTCCGCATCAAAAGCTTTGATGGTTACCTTGAAAACCGTATTAACTCTTTCCTCTTTGGTTTGTATATTTTTAGGCGTGAATTCAGCATGATTGTTAATTCTTACAACCTTTCCGGCAAAATAATCTTTATCATGTGAATCTATTGATATTGCAGTGTTTTGTCCAACCGTTACCCGTCCTATATTAGCTTCGGAAACATATGCATTTATTTCAATATCTTCCGGATTAAATATTTCAGCAGTAAGTTTGCCCGCAGCAACAAATTCTCCTTCATTAACCAACAAAGAATTTACAATGCCGTCAACAGGTGATTTTATATTTAATTTATCTAATTCTTTTTCAGTTTGTTCGACCATATTGTTTGATTGCTCCAATTGAACCCTTGCTATACTCAGCTGATTTTCCAACTGTGTTATCTGTGTATTTCCGTTTGAAACAGAAAGCTCATAGCCGGCTTTTAACTGAAGCATTTTGTTTTCTGCGGCAGCTTTTGAAGCTTCCGTAGGATATGACTTAATTAAATTAAGCTGTGACAAAGCAGCATTATATTGGGCTTCACTTACATTATAACTTTTAAGAGCCTCATCATATTTACTTTGAGATATGACTTCTTGTTCATACAATTCTTTGTTTCTTTCAAAATTTACCTTCGCATAATCAAAGTTAGTTTTTGCCTGACTTACCGCTTCTTCCGCCTGCTTTATTTCATCTTCGCCTGCCCCTTCCATTACTTTTTTATATTCTGCTTCAGCTGATAAATAGGCATTATGAGCCTGCTGCATGGCATCGGCATTTTGTACGGTTAAATTATTTATATTTTCTTCAAGCATAATAATGTTTTTTTCTGCTATCTGCCGATTGGTAAGTGCTTGATTATGTTGATTCTGCAAGGCTGTGTTTTCTATTTTTACTAATATATCTCCTTTTTTAATTAAATCTCCCTCATGTGTCATGGTTTCCAAAACCGTTCCCACAACTTCGCTGCTAACGGCTATTAAATTGTTTTCCACGGTACCCGATGCTTCAACGAATGTTCCGCCGTCAGCATATACAATTGCTGAGTCATTTTTCTGTGCACTGTTAAAAATATAAATTGCGGCAAGAACAAAAAAAATAACAGCCGGCATAATAATAAGTTTTCCTTTACAATATAAAATGTTTAATACTTTTTTCATAAAATCCTCCATAACGTATTGATATATAGTCACCAAAACAATATAATATAAAACAATAATTAAAACAGTTACCACAGTAACTAATTATAAGAATTCTAAGGTATTCTGGGGACGGAGTGTGTGTGGTAATAACGAAAGGAAATACTATGGATTTTATAAAATTGCTTGCGAATACTGATTTATTTAAATGTTTTTCAGAAGATGAATTAACTAATATTTTTAATAATGGTAATTATTACATTAAAACATATAATAAAGATTCAGTAATATATTTTCAAAATGAAATATGCAAAAGCATGGATATAATTTTAATCGGAAATATTGTAATACAAAAAATTGATTCGGAAGGTAATGTATTGACTATTAATGACTTTGCCGGCGGTGATGCCATAGGTGAAAATCTTCTTTTTTCAACAAACAACAAGTATCCAATGACAATCACCGCAAAAAGCAATGCAGTTATTTTACATATTAAAAAAGAACTGATACTAAAGCTATGTCAAACCGACTACAGCTTTTTAAAAATATTTCTTGAGTCTCTTTCCAACAAAGCATTGATGCTAACCGATAAAATTACATCGTTATCAATGAAGACCATAAGACAAAGCATTATAGATTTTTTATTGTACGAGCATCATGTTCAGGAAAGCACAAAAATTAAATTAAATATGACTAAAAAAGAATTGGCTGAAAAAATAGGAGCTCAGCGTACATCTCTCTCCCGGGAACTGACTAAAATGAGAAACGATGGATTAATCGATTTTAACTCAAAATTTATTTATATTAAAGATACCAATATGCTAAATGCATTACATAAAGGCAATTAGTATTTTTTCAAAACGAAAGCGTATGTGTTACCTTGGTAACATCCTTTTTTATATTTAATTTGTATAATATAATATAAATTATGACTATATCAAGGGGGAATTATAATGAAGCATTTTGTTACATTTGTCAGATTTTCATTTTTAGCTTTATTTTTATTTTTGATTGCAAAAGGAAAAATGATGCTATGGCTGGGAATTTTTGCTGTAAGTCTGATTGCCGCAATACTTTTTGGCCGAATATATTGTGGCTATATTTGTCCTATGAATACTTTGATGATTCCGACGGAATGGATATCTAAAAAGTTAAAAATTCAATCCGTCAACACTCACAGCCGGTCGAAGCATGGCAAATTGCCTTGGATAACATTGTTCCTGAGCTTAGGTTTAATGATTATCTTCAAGAAAATCTTACATAAAGATTTGCCTTTATTGCTCATCTGGTTGGTAATTGCTGTAATCATTACATTGAGATATAAACCTGAAGTATTTCATAATCAGATATGCCCGTTTGGCGCATTACAAAGTACTTTTGGAAAATTTGCAAAATTTTCGAAAGGCGTCAATAAAGAGGAATGTATAGGTTGTAAGCTCTGTGAAAAAGTCTGCCCCTCAGAAGCCATAAAAGTAACAACTGATAATAAAAAGGCAACTATAAATACTTCTTTATGTCATCAGTGTTCAAACTGTCAACAGGTATGTCCTAAAAGTGCTATTCATTACACAAAAACAATTAAAAAAGAAAAGGTATCATCAAACTCGTTCAGCTAAAGCTGATTAAAATGTAAAATATCCTTATCAATTTGTTTGACGAGGATATTTTATATTTAATAGAAAAAAATTTTTTTGATTTTAATCAATGATTTAATATAAATTAAATAATATAATCATGACATAATAATGAAAAGGAGAAAGTTTAATGATAAAAAAAATCAACAGCCATAAAAATCATATTACAGCTGTTTCAGGTATATTAATCGTTTTAGGATACATCGTGAAATTAGCAGGTATGGGAAGTATAAGAGATGTATTGTTAATAATTGCTTCAATTTTAGCCGGAATACCAATAGCAATAAAAGCATGGCAGGCTCTTCGCATGAGAGCCTTCAGCATTGAGCTTCTTGTTACCATTGCTGTGATCGGGGCTTTGTATTTAAGGGAATACACGGAATCATCCGTAGTAACATTTTTATTCCTTTTCGGTGCTTATTTGGAGGCACGTACATTGGAAAAAACACGTTCATCGCTTAAAAGCCTCATAGAAATGGCACCCCAGGAAGCGACGGTTTTAAAAGACAATAAGGAAGTCAATGTTCCCGTGGATGAAATTGAGGTTGGTGACAGAATAATTGTTCGCTCCGGAGGCAAAATTGCAGTTGACGGTACGATTATTTCAGGCAAGGCAACCATTAATGAAGCAGCCATAACAGGCGAATCAGTTCCTGCTTCAAAAAAGGAAAATGACAGGGTATTCAGCGGAACTATTGTAGATAACGGATTTATAGAAATGATAGCTGAAAAGGTAGGCGATGATACTACATTTGCCAAAATAATTGAATTAGTTGAGGAAGCCCAGGAGGCGAAATCAAAGGCACAAAGATTTTTAGACAAATTTGCAAACATATACACTCCGGCTATAGTTATAATGTCAATTGCGGTATTTTTAATAACACGTGACCTTCACCTTTCAATTACATTCTTGGTAATATCATGCCCCGGTGCCTTGGTTATAGGCGCTCCCGTATCCAATGTTGCAGGTATAGGAAACGGTGCCAAGAACGGTGTCCTCATAAAGGGAGGAGATGTAATGGACAGGTTTTCCAAGGTTGATACCTTAGTATTTGATAAGACAGGTACTTTGACAAAGGGAAAACCGGAAGTTACAGATATAAGGGTATTTAATAATATTGAAGAAAATGAGCTTTTAAAATTGGTTGCTGAAGCTGAAACAATTTCAGAGCATCATTTAGGACAGACAATAGTTAAAGAAGCATATTTAAGAAAAATTGATTTGAAAAACGAACCTGAAAACGTCCGGATTATTAAAGGTAACGGCATTATTGCTTTGGTTGAAGGCAAAGTATTGGTTGTTGGCAACAGAAAATTAATGGATTTGGAAAATATAACTGTAATACATGAAATATCCGAGTATGCAATAGAACGCGAAAAGAAAGGCAATACGGCAATATTTGCGGCTGTTGACGGCAAAATAGCAGGGATATTTTCCATAGCGGATCAAATACGGGACGATGCCAAAGCATCCCTTTCTCAAATGAGAAGAAACGGAATCAAAAAAATTATCATGTTAACGGGAGATAACAGACACACTGCTGAGCTGGTAGCAAATGTATTGGAGCTTGATGAATTTTACGCTGAGCTTCTGCCCCAAAACAAGGTGGAATATGTTAAAAGATTAAAGGACGAGGGCAGAATGGTTGCAATGGCAGGAGACGGAATAAACGATGCACCGGCAATAGCCACTGCTGATATAGGCCTTGCCATGGGCGAAGGAGGAACGGATGTTTCGATGGAAACTGCGGATGTTGTTTTGATGGCAGATAAGCTTTCTCAATTCTCACATGCATATTCCCTTGCAAAAGCAACCATGCGCAATATGAAGCAAAATATTTTTATAGCCGTTGCTGTAGTGTTTATACTATTAGGCGGTGTTCTTATGGGCAGCATTCATTTGGCATCAGGAATGTTCATCCACGAAGCAAGTATTTTGGTAGTAATACTAAATGCCATGAGGTTAATAAAATTTAAAGTATAAAAATGAAAGCCTCCGCCGGGGCTCTCATTTAGGGCATCTCGCAGTCTCATTCACCAAAATATTTGCTCCCTTTGATCGCATATTTTGGGAATTCGTTGCGAATGACCTACCAACCATTTTTCTGAAAAAAACTCAGAAAAATGGGGTTAGGGCATCTTTAATACGCTCTTGCCGCATAAATCATGTGCTTTGCGGGTTTTCCGCAAATATGGCACTTATCTCCTAAATTTTCCTGCTTAAAAGGAATGCATCTGATTGATGCTCCCGTTTCTTCTTTTAGCTTATCCTCGCATTCTCTTTCGCCGCACCACATCATTTTTGCAAAGCCGGGACGGTTTGGAATATCTTTTTTATATTGCTCGTAGTCTTCAACCACATATGTGTTTGCTTCTCTGTGAGCCTTTGCCTTTTCAAACAAATCCACCTGCATTGCATCAAGTATATCCGATATTGTATTTTCAATATTATCAAGGGAAATCATTTCTTTTTCCAATTTATCTCTGCGAACAGCAACAGCTTGATTGTTTTCAATATCTCTTGGTCCTATTTCAATCCTTATAGGATAGCCCTTCATTTCGTACTGATTGAATTTCCAGCCCGGTGAATATTCGGTGTTGTCATCAAGCTCAACCCTTATTCCTATAGATTTTAACTTATCGTATAATTCGTTTGCCTTTTCTATAACTCCTTCTTTCTTTTGAGCTATAGGGATTATTACAACCTGAGTAGGTGCCATTTTTGGAGGCAGAACCAATCCTCTGTTATCAGAATGAACCATTATTAAACCGCCTATCAATCTGGTTGAAATTCCCCAAGAAGTATGATATGGGTATTGCTCCTGCCCGTTTCTGCCTTGGAACTTTATTTCAAAGGCTTTGGTAAAATGCTGCCCTAAATTATGAGAGGTACCTGCCTGCAGTGCCTGGCCGTCATGCATCAACGCTTCCATTGTATAGGTAGCATGTGCACCTGCAAATCTTTCCTTATCACTCTTCTGACCTACAACAACAGGCATCGCCATTAAATCTTCTGCCACCTGTCTGTATATATCAAGCATCTGAAGAGTTTCTGCCTGTGCTTCTTCCCCTGTTTCATGCAGAGTATGACCTTCCTGCCACAAGAATTCAGATGTTCTCAGGAAGGGTCTTGTTGTTTTTTCCCATCTTACAACGCTGCACCACTGGTTATACAAATACGGAAGGTCTCTGTAGGAATTAAGCCATTTTGCATACATATGGCATATAATTGTTTCAGAGGTTGGTCTTACTACCAGTCTTTCACTTAATTCCTGGTTTCCTCCATGTGTAACCCACGCAACCTCAGGAGCAAATCCTTCCACATGCTCCTTTTCCTTATTTAACAAGCTTTCAGGAATCAATAACGGAAAATACATATTTTTATGTCCGGTTGCTTTAAATTTCTCATCCGCATATTGCTGGATTCTTTCCCACAGAGCATAGCCGTAAGGTCTTATAACCATAAAACCCTTTACAGGCGAATAGTCAACCAATTCATTTTTCATAATTACATCTGTATACCACCTGCTGAAATCTTCTTCCATAGGTGTAATTTCTTTTACAAATTCTTTTTCTTTTTTAGCCATTTTTTCTCCTTTCTTATACGCGGGTGAATTCGCCGATTTATATGCTCCCGATAGCCACATAAATTGGGAATTCTGTGCGGCAGAGCATATATAAAAACCGCCCCTAAAAGCTTAGAGGCGGATTCCCGCGGTACCACTCTAATTGCTGCATCGCAGCATCTCATTTAAATAATTACTCAAAGACGGGTTCTTTATACAGAGGGACAAAAGTCTTTCACCGGCAACTTTCTCTCTAAAGACCTTGTATAAATACTATTTCTTATCACTGTATATATTGAATTTATTTTATATTATATTAAATTATTTTATTTGTCAACTAATCATTTTGCTTGCTCCTTTATTTGATATTAGAACCAATAATGTCAATTTATCCGCCGGCACTATATAATATATCGTATACGGCTTGGCATTTTGTCTGCAATTTTTCAGATATTTTCATATTTACATAAATAATGTAAAAGTTGTCTTGAAATCTCAACTCCTTCACTATATCCCGTTTTAAACACTTAAAAAAAATTAAAGAGGAGAAAACCGCTAAAATAG
>ENA-UOOM01000589-UOOM01000589.1-fermentation-metagenome-genome-assembly--contig:-NODE-589-length-40717-cov-10.464070_pt1 | contig 40717 bp, 33 predicted proteins | sample MGYA00245781_ERZ724031 | MGnify/ENA primary metagenome ERZ724031 (study PRJEB28704, sample SAMN03018317) | fermentation metagenome | biome: anthropogenic terrestrial biome; feature: soil; material... | reverse complement strand
GCGGAAATCACCGGTATAGGGAACCGATTCTCCGAGTATCAGCCTGATCAGGCTGGTTTTCCCACTGCCGTTCTTTCCTTTCAGACAGATACGGTCTCCCCGGTGTACTGTAAGATCAATGTCATGGCAGACATCCGTATTTTCATAGGAGATACTGACATTTTCCATGGATAGCAGGATATCTGCGTGATAGGTCAGTGGAATCAACTTTAAACTGTCCGCCAATTCTATGTTTTTCAGCAGTTTTTCCTTCTCTAAGATTGCATTTTGCTGTCTTTTTTCTATAGATTTGGAACGTTTCATCATTTTGGCGGCCTGGTGCCCGATATACCCTCTGTCAGGAACTTTGGCTCCTATTTTTGTTTTCTCAATTTTATCCGACCATTTGCCGCTTTGCCTGGCAGAGTCCTGCAGCCTGCGGATATCCTGGGAAAGGCGGGCGTTTTTCTCCAGCTCTAGATTATCCTGCGCCTCCTTGTTTGCATACCAGGAAGAAAAGTTGCCTTTCTGTACTTCGATATTGTTCTTGTTTATGGATAGCACATGATCAATACAGCCGTCCAGAAAAGTACGGTCATGGGAGACAAGTATGAAGCCCTTTTTTAAGTTCAGATATTGGGCAACCTTTTCTCGGGCCTGAATATCCAGATGATTTGTGGGCTCGTCAATGAGCAAAAAACCATTCTCTTTCAGGAACAGCGCCGCCAGCAGAACCTTTGTGCGCTCGCCGTTACTCAAGGTAAAAAAGGGACGGTAGAGAATTTCCACGTCTGTATCCAGCAGATTTAGCTCCCGCAATATCTGCCAGTTCTCCGCCGCCGGGTTGATTGATTCTACAACAGACAAAGTCATATCATTGGGATTTTTCACCTCATAAGGGAAATATTCAAAGTTAACACTGGCAGATATAATCCCGCTGTAGTCATATTTTCCCAGCAAAAGACTTAAAAAAGTTGTTTTGCCCCGCCCGTTTCTTCCGATAAATCCCAGTTTCCAGTCAGTATCTATCTGAAAGGACACATTTTCAAAAATGTTATCATAACTGCTGTCATAAGCAAAAGTTAAATTTGATACTTGAATTCTAGACATAAAAAATACCTCCTTTGGATATATAAAACCGCAGAAAAGTCATTCCTGCGGCCTCTTACAACATATCCATAACGGTACAAAGGTATCTGCCGGTTTGTTTACAAGTATTAGCAATCAAAAATTCAGCAGCCTATATGTCATGAGAAGAAAAATGAATGAGCTTTCCTGCAACAGCACAACAAAAACAAACCGATTCACTCGGCCGGATATCTTGTTATGCAATAAATAATCAGCAAGAAAACATCTTCATTCTTTCATCTCCTATCTTTCTAAGTTGGTCACATAATAACAAATAGAAAGAAAAAAGTCAACGGGGAAAAGCATATAGAAATATGGTATAATGAGAAAAACATGTCAAAGTAAGTCAAAGGGGACACTCCCTTTTTAGAATATTTCTTTCAGGAGGTTTTGTATGTCTTTACAGTTTGTCTTTGGAAATTCCGGTGCAGGAAAGTCTTACTATTTATATCAAACGGTTATTGAGGAGTCTATGAAAAGACCGGATATGAATTATCTTGTGCTTGTGCCGGAGCAGTTTACGATGCAGACCCAGAAGGATTTGTGTATGATGCATCCCAGACATGGGATTATGAATATTGATGTTTTGAGTTTCGGCAGACTTGCTCACCGTGTTTTTGAGGAGAGTGGAGGGGACACGAAACAGGTTCTGGACGACGAGGGTAAAAACTTGATTCTGCGGAAGATTGCGGGGAGCTATGGGGAAGAACTGCGGGTTTTGCGTGGAAATCTCAAAAAGCAGGGGTATATCAGCGAGGTGAAGTCTGTCATCTCGGAGTTTACTCAATATGGAATTGGGCCTGGGGATTTGGACGAGTTCATGGAGGGACTGATACCGGATAGTTACCTATATTATAAACTTCAGGATATACGCAAAGTTTACAATGGCTTTGAAAAATTCCTTGCCGACAGATACATTACAAAGGAGGAATTACTGGATGTGCTGAGCGGGGTAGTGAAAAGGTCTGCCCTTCTGCAGAAGAGCGTGGTGGTACTCGATGGATTTACTGGATTTACACCGGTTCAGAATAAGCTTCTCGGGGAATTGCTGGAGACCTGTGAGCAGGTGGTCGTGACTGTGGAGATGGACAAAAGGGAAGACCCTTACGTGTACCGTCACCCCTACCAGTTATTCGCTCTAAGTAAACAAATGGTTACAGGCCTGGTCAAGATTGCCGGGGAGCACCAAGTTGCGATAGACGATGATGTTCGTCTGTACAACAGGCCGGTGTATCGTTTCAGGTATAATGAGGCTCTGGGGTTTCTCGAATCTGAGTTGTTTAGATATTCGAAGAAGCAGTATGAGAAGGAGCAGGATGCCCTGACAATGCACGCGGCGGGAAGCCCGAAAAGAGAAGCAGAGTATGTGGCCTCCCAGATCCGGCGCCTGGTCCGGGAAAATGGTTACCGCTACCGTGACATTGCGGTGATTGCAGGCGACTTGAACACTTATGCGGTGCATATGGAAAAGGCATGTGAGGCCTATGGAATTCCAGTGTTTATGGATCATAAAAAGAGTATTCTCCTCAATGCTTTTGTCGAGTATCTGCGGAGCCTTCTTGCTATGGTGGAGCAGAATTTTTCCTATGAAAGTGTATTTAGGTTTCTGCGCACCGGCATGACCGGATTTGGCCGCAGAGAAGTGGATATGATGGAGAATTATGTACTGGCACTTGGCATAAGAGGCTACAACAAATGGAATTCGGTATGGGTAAGGCACACATCCGGCATGGATGAAAAAACACTGGCTGTCTTAAATGGGCTGAGGAACCGGTTTGTGGAGCAAATAGATTCTCTGGTGATGGTTCTAAAACAAAGGAATAAGACGGTAGGTGAAGTCACAGCTGCAGTCTATGATTTTTTGGCGCGCCACCAGATGCAGACACGTCTAAAGGAGATGGAAAATCATTTCCAGGAGCAGGGAGAGCTGGCTCTGGCAAAAGAATATGCGCAGGTGTACAGAATTACGATAGAGCTGTTTGACAAATTTGTGGAGCTTCTGGGTGACGAGAGGATTTCTTTAAAAGAGTACTGTGAGCTGCTTGATGCAGGGCTGGAGGAGGCAAAGGTAGGTGTGATTCCGCCGAGCCTGGATCAGGTTGTTGTCGGTGATGTGGAGAGGACTCGTCTAAAGGACGTGAAAGCTCTGTTTTTCATGGGGGCCAATGACACACTGCTTCCGGGCAGCCTGGGACAGGGCGGCCTGCTTTCCGAGCGGGACAGAGAACACTTCGCAAAACAAAAAATCAGCCTGTCACCTGGGGCAAAAGAAAAAACTTACATCCAGAAGTTTTATTTATATATGAACCTGACGAAACCCACAGAGTATCTTTTCCTTTCTTTTTCCAAAGTTTCTGCGGAAGGGAAAACCTTGCGCCCGGCTTATTTGATACAGGATATCCGAAGGCTATACCCGCTTCTACATATTGAAGACGAAGAAACGAAAGACTTAAAGGAGAGGGAACTGACGGAGAAAACTGCGGCCGACTACCTGGTACAGGGACTTCGGGACAGGAGGCTGGGGCTTTCCCAAGAGTGGAAGGAACTTTATACATGGTATGTAAAGAAAAACCAGGCGGGTTCAATACTGGACGCTGCATTTTTCAAAAGAAAACCTGACAGAGTGGAAAAAGAAGCGGCAGTGCAGATGTACGGAGATGCATCCCGGTTCAGCGTGACCCGGCTGGAGCGCTTTGCTTCCTGTGCGTATGCACATTTCCTGACCTATGGACTGCGGCTTTCCGACAGGGAGCAGTATCAGTTTGAAGCCATGGATCTGGGAAATATTGCACATCGGTCTATGGAGCTTTTTTCCAGAAAGGCAGAGGCAGAAAGAGTACCGTGGACAGAGATGGGGGAAGACCAGCGTGTACAGTGGATTGAAGAGAGCGTGGAAAAAAGCATTACAGACTATGGAAATACCATCCTTTATAGCACCGCCCGCAATGAATATATGATTACACGCATTAAGAAATTAATCCATCGCTCCGTGTGGGCTCTCACCGAGCAGCTGAAAAAAGGAGATTTTATTCCCAGCGGCTATGAGATGAAGTTTGGCAGCGGGAAGATTGATAGGATTGATACCTGCACGGATGAAAATAAAATTTATGTAAAGGTTACAGACTACAAGACCGGTTCTAAAAGCTTTGACATTACTGCCTTTTATCACGGACTGCAGATGCAGCTTCCAGTGTATCTGAATGCCGCGATAGAGATTGAGCAGAAAAAACATCCGGGTCAGGAGGTGCTTCCGGCAGGGATTTTTTATTACCGGATGAAGGATCCGATTGTGGAAAAAGAGAAAAACGAAACTCTGCTGAGGAAAAAAATTTTGAAAGAGCTGAAATTGGACGGGCTCGTGAATTCTGATGATACAGTAATTGGGCATTTAGAGCATGATTTGATAGGAAATTCCAATCTGATCCCTGTGGGGAGGAACAAGGACGGGAGTCTTAGCCGTTATTCCAGGACGCTGGAGCCGGAAGAATTTGAAGCACTGCTGTCTTACACAAAGAAAAAGGAGCAGGAGTTAAAGGCAAGAATTTTGAGCGGGGAGACATCCGCCCGGCCCCATGAGCTGGGACTGGAAACCGGGTGTGATTACTGTGCCTATAGAGATATCTGTGGGTTTGATCCGAGACTGTACGGCTGTGAATATCAGCGGATGGAAAAGCTTGAAAAGCAGGAAGTTGTAGAAAAAATGAAGCAGACAGGGGAGGGGCGGGACAATGGGTGTGAACTGGACTGACGAACAGCAAAAAGTTATTAATTTGAGAAACCGCAATATTCTGGTTTCGGCTGCGGCAGGTTCCGGAAAGACGGCAGTGCTGGTAGAGAGAATTATCCGGATGCTGACAGATGAGAGTAACCTGGTCAATGTGGACAATCTTTTGATTGTAACATTTACAGAGGCGGCAGCGGCGGAAATGAAAGAACGTATTCGGGAGGCTGTAGAAAAGGCACTGGAGGAACACCCGGGAAATGTTCATCTGCAACGTCAGGCGACCCTGATACATAGTGCACAGATTACGACCATACACAGTTTCTGCCTTTCCGTAATACGGGATCATTTCCATATACTGGATATTGATCCGGGCTTTCGCACTGCTGAGGAAGGAGAATTGAAACTGCTCAAACAGGATGTTCTGGATGAGCTGCTGGAGGAGCGCTATGCGCAGTCAGAGGATAGATTTCTGGAGTTTGTGGAAAAGTTTGGTACCGGCCGCAATGATAAGAAAATAGAGGAGATTATCCTGCAGCTTTATGAATATTCCCGAAGTTATCCACAGCCGGATATGTGGCTGGATGACTGTGTAAAAAGCTACAGTGACGATGGGGGGGATTCTGACTGTATCCGGCGGGTGGAAATGCTGGTAAGGCAAAAGGCAGGGGATGTTCTGGATATTCTGGATGAAGGGCTTAAGATATGCAGCATGCCGGATGGGCCCTATATGTATGAGGACATGCTGGAATCGGATAAAATAATCTTTTCCGGTCTGGTGAAGGCGGAAAATTTTGAGAATATGTACCGGTTGGCGGGGGAAATCAAATGGAAACGGTTATCCGCGAAGAAAGATGAGACTGTAGATGCCGGCAAAAGGGATCAGGTGAAAACTCTTCGTGAAAAAGTGAAAAAAATGGCGGGGGATATTACGGCCATGTACTTTTATGAGGAGCCGGAAGAAATTTTCCGGGATATGGCCCAATCCGCCTCCGCGATGCAGGTACTTGTGGATATTGTAAAAGACTTTGGAACTGCGTTTTCAGAAATGAAACGGAGCAGGAATATGATTGACTTCAATGATATGGAGCAGTTTGCCCTGCAAATATTGACAGAGGAGGGGGAAGACGGACTCGTTCCTTCGAGGGCGGCATCTGAATATCAGGAACAGTTTACAGAGGTTATGATTGACGAGTATCAGGACAGCAACCTGATTCAGGAAGCAATTTTGACCAGCGTATCCCGGGTAAGTAAGGGGCAGAATAACATTTTTATGGTCGGAGATGTGAAGCAGAGTATTTATCGGTTCCGCCTTTCCAGACCGGAGCTGTTTATGGAAAAGTATGACACCTACAGCCTGGAAGAGAGTGGCAGACAGCGAATTGATCTGCACAGGAATTTCCGAAGCAGGGAAGAAGTGCTGCACAGTGTGAACTTTATTTTTGAACACATTATGCGAAAAGAATTGGGCGGGATTCGCTATAATGAAGAGGCAGCGCTTTTTCCGGGGGCAGCCTATGAGCCACTGCTGGACGAGACAGGACAGTCTGTCTGTGAGACAGAACTTTTGATTGTCGATACGGCAGAACAGCCAGAAGAAGGAGAGATGGAAGCCACCGTTGGAGGCCAGGAAAGCCCCAGGGAGAGAGAAGCCCGGGCGGTGGCACACCGCATCAAGGATTTGCTGCAGAATGGAAGCGTACTGGATAAGGCTGCGGGGACATACCGGGCTCCGGAATATAGGGATATGGTAATTTTGATTAGAAGCATAAAGGGCTGGGCAGACATATTTTCTACCATATTGGCCGAGGAAGGAATCCCGGCTTACGCTGGCAGCAGGGAAGGATATTTTGAGACTTATGAAGTCAGCGTTCTTCTGGACTATCTGAAAATATTGGACAATTTTATGCAGGAGCTTCCTCTGACTGCTGTTTTGACTTCCCCCTTCGTGGGACTGAATGCTGCCCAGCTTGCGGATATTCGAAATGCATATCCGGATGTACCGTTTTACGAGGCTGTGGAAAAATATGCTGCGGCTGAGATCCGAGAAGGAAAACTACAGGGTATTTTGAAAGAATTCCTGGAGACTTTCCGTAGTTTTCGGGAAATGGTTCCCTACACTGCAATCCATGACCTTTTATGGCATATTATTGAGGATACAGGATACGGAACCTTTATCGCGGCAATGCCGGGAGGAGCCCAGCGGACGGCAAATGTGGAAATGCTGGTTGAAAAGGCATCGGCATTTGAGGGTACAAGCTATAAGGGGCTCTTTAACTTTGTGCGCTATATCGGACAGCTGAAAAAATATGATGTAGATTATGGGGAAGCAAACATTGCGGATGAGCAGTCGAATATGGTCCGCATTATGACTATACATAAAAGTAAGGGGCTGGAATTTCCCATTGTGTTTGTGTGTGGCATGGGAAAACATTTTAATACCCAGGATATCAGAAGCAGTATTGTAATTCATCCCAAGTGGGGTGTGGGTATTGATGCCATAGATTTGGAAAAAAGGACAAAGATTCCTACGATTCTGAAAAAGGTGATTCAAGAGGAAGTTACAAGGGAAAGCCTGGGGGAGGAACTCAGGGTGCTGTACGTGGCACTGACCCGCGCGAAAGAAAAACTGATTATGACAGGAACACTGTCAGGTGCTGCAAAAGCTCTTGAAAAACAGCAGGAACAGAAAATGTGGTCGGTCAGACACAAAAGCGCACCTCTGCCTTATTATGTGCTGGCAGGCGCGCACTCCTATCTCGACTGGCTTTTACCTGTCATACCGAGTCTGTCCGGAGAGGTTCCGCTACAGGTTCGGGTCGCTGACAGTGCAGATGCAGCTTCAGTTGAAAGTGTGGAAGGCCAGGTAGAAGATTTGGCCAGAGATGTACTGGAGCACTGGAATACAGGGGCTGTTTATGACCGGGCCCTTCACAGTAAACTGGAAGAGCAGCTGGAATATGTTTACCCTTATGAACAGGAGGGTAAGCAGAAGATGAAGTTTACCGTTTCGGAGTTGAAAAAATACGCCTCTTTATCTGAGGAACCTGGAGAAGTAATGTATGAGGATTCAGAGGCAGTCCCTCTTCTGCCCAGATTCTTAAGTGAAGAGACAAAGCTGACTGGGGCATCACGGGGAAGCGCTTATCACAAATTTCTGGAGCTTTTGAATTTTTCTGGGGAATATAATGAGGAGTCTCTGGAAGAAGAGGCTGTCCGTTTGGAAGCGGAAGGAAAACTTTCCCGGGAAATGGCAGAGAGTATTGACATCCGGGATGTTTTGGGGTTTTTACAATGCAGCGGAGGACGGCGCATGCACCGGGCAGCGCAACAGAATCTCCTGAGAAAAGAACAGCCTTTTGTACTGGGGATAGATGCCGGTGAAATTTATCCGAGTGAAAAAAGTGAAGAGATGGTATTGGTCCAGGGAATCATTGATGTCTACTTTGAGGAGGACGGTGAGCTTGTTGTATTGGATTATAAAACAGATAAAGTGAAATCAATCATGGAACTGAAAGAAAAATATCATGCGCAGCTGGATTATTATGCACAGGCATTGGAGCAGCTTGTAGGGAAAAAGGTAAAGGAAAAGATTATCTATTCCTTTACACTGGGAGAGGAAATACAGGTGTAAAGGGGAGATTCGATTCCGCTCTGTGCATAGCAATTCAGGAGGGCAAGCTTGATTCGCTTCGCTTCATCTCGCTTCGGCTAAACGCCGGATAGAAATATGGGGCTGTCGGTTAATACCGATTTTTAAGGCTCTTACACCAAAACAAGCATATCCTACAGAGTTCCATGCTTTTCAGCAAAGGACGCTCTGGTAGCCTGAAAAATCTAATTCCTCCATCACTTTTTTCAGGGAATAGACTGGATCGTCATCGGGTAAATGCAATTCGAAGAAACTGAAGTTAATTTTTTGTTGCCCTTTTTCAAAAAATTCGTTATAATAATCTTGTTTTTGCATAGTTACATTATAACATGTAACGGAAAAAAGGTGGTTGTCGTTAGCCATCTTTTCTTCTTTTTTAGGATAAAGTTAAGAGGGAGGGTGTGACCGGCATCGGTCACACCCTCCTTCTTTGAGATTATCTATTTCCCGACAACCCCATATTTCTGCCCTCCTGAATTACTATGCAAAATTAACAGTTGACAAATTATATTATATGTCATATAATATAGAAAATTGAATAATATTAATGGATAAGCAATATATACTGACTCATAATATTATAAGGGAGGAGTGATAACATGGTATTCAACACCGGAGCAGCATTGCTGGATGCAATTGTTCTTGCAGTTGTGTCACAGAAGGATGAAGGTACTTACGGATATAAAATTACCCAGGATGTGCGCAGAGCCATTGATGTATCAGAATCCACTCTTTATCCTGTGCTAAGGCGGCTGCAGAAGGATGAGTGTCTGGAAGTATATGACAGGCAGTTTGACGGAAGGAACAGGAGATATTATAAAGTGACTGACAGAGGAATGGCGCAGTTAAATTTATATAAGGCCGAGTGGAAAAGTTATTCAAAGAAGATTCATGAGATATTCGAGGGAGGTGCTAAAAATTGAATCGAAAAGAATTTATGTATAGACTGGAACAATTGCTTATGGCAATTCCAGGAGATGAGAGACGGGCAGCTCTCCAATATTATGAAGACTATTTTGAAGATGCCGGAGAGGAGAATGAAGCACAGGTCATCAGTGAACTGGGAAGCCCCGAGCAGGTGGCCGCAACGATTAAGGCAGACTTAAGGGACGGAAACAGAGAAGGCGGAGAGTTCACTGAGAATGGATATAGTTATGCTCAATCCGGCAGCAAGGGAGAGCTTATTACCAAAGCTCCTCCAAAAACAAGCAAAACATTGAAGATTATATTGATTATCTTAATTGTTCTGGCGGCGATTCCTTTTGCATGGCCGGTATTGGTCGGATGTGCGGGCATAGTTATCGGACTTGTATGTGCAGCGTTTGGAGTGTTTGCAGGATTGGTAATTGGATCTGTAGTTCTGATGGCAGTAGGGCTTGTTATTTTTATTGCAGGACTGACAAAACTACTGGCAGCGCTTCCGGTGGCACTTCTTGCAAGCGGATCAGGCCTGGTTGTATTTGCGCTGGGGCTGATTGCTACGGTGGCAGCCGTGAAGCTGTGCATGGTGGTATATCCGGCGATGATAAGAGGAATTGTAGCAATTTGCCGGTGGCCGTTTTACAGAAAGAAGGTGTCGTAAGTTATGAAAAGAGGATGGAAGATTTTTTGGATCGTGTGTGCCTGCATTGTGGGAATCGGATTGTTACTTTGCATTGCTGGGGCGGCCATGGGAGTTACGTTTTCGGCAGTGAGAAGTGCTTACGGGGTGGATCAGGCCAGATATGCATCATACTGGCATAATTGGGACAACTGGGATGATGACATAGACGACTATGATTATGACGATAATGGGGATGTGCAGGGCAGTGCAGAGGATGTATCAAGCTTTTCAGGAATCCATGAACTTAGCGTAGACGTATCCTATCTGGAGGTTATTGTCAGACCGTATACAGGAGATGACGTTACTGTAGATGTGAGCCAGGTGAATCCAAAGTTAAAAGGCAGGCTGGAGTATGAGGCTGATGAAGGTGAGCTGAGCATAGAGACAAGGGAAAGCAATTGGTGGCCAAAATCAGCCAGAAATAATACAGGTTATCTGGTTATTCAGGTGCCTGAAGGAAACATTTTAAATGAGGCATCTTTTGAGATTGGTGCAGGAATACTGGAGATAGAAAACATTAAGGCTGACAGTCTGGATATCAGTGTAGGCGCCGGAGAGGCTGTTGTGAAGCGGTTCGAGACTGCACAATTAGATGTGGAATGCGGGGCAGGCAAGGGAGCGCTGAGCGGATCCGTGACAAAAGAAGCAAGTGTGGAATGCGGTGTAGGAGAACTGGCGATGGCATTAAGCGGGAACCAGAGAGATTATGACTACCGTCTGAAATGTGGAATCGGTGAATTGACGGTGGGAAATGACTCTTATACGGGATTTGACAGTAAGCGCAGCATTGATAATGGTACCGGAAAGCTTATGGATATCAATTGCGGTATTGGTCAGGTTAAAATTACATTTACAGAAGGACTTTAATCAAAAAAGGAGGAATCATTATGGAGCCAAAAAAATTATATCGTTCAAGGACAGACCGCATGATATGCGGTGTATGCGGAGGAATCGCAGAATACTTTAATATAGATGCAACAATTGTGCGTCTGCTATTTGTCCTCCTGGGACTCACAGGTGGATCGGGTATTCTTGCCTACTTTATAGCCGCAATTATCATACCTGACGATAAATAGAAATAGCACAGAAGCTTAAAGAGATACTTCGGAGGCGGAGTATCTCTTTTTTAGATACAAATGAAAAAGACAGAATATTCTGACAATGGACGGCAAAAGGGTCTGACCCCTTTCGTGTATGTCTCCTGATTTTTCGGCAATACTTTCAGAAAAAGGAGGAGGATATTAAGATGGCTGAAAAGAAATTGAAACCAATTGATTTAAAAAATCTGGAGCCTGAGGAGAAGGCAAAGTACGAGATTGCGGAGGAATTGGGGCTTTTGGATAAAGTACTGGAACAGGGATGGCGTTCTCTCTCATCCAAGGAAACAGGACGGATAGGAGGAATGATTGCAAAAAGAAAGCGAAAGAGTTGAAAAACCTGCTGGTTTTTGATACAATTGTACGACTGGGGAGAAGAAGCATAGGTGATGAAAATGGAAGAGAAGATGAATATCTTTGACGTGGAGATTGCTGGGTTCACGGCAAAAGCGGCTATGCAGATGGCAGTTAAGTACATGCAGAGTGAGTCTGTCAATACAATTGAGATTGTCACATTGGATATGCTCATGCAGGGGAAAGACGATCCCGCATGGAAAGAGGACACAAAAGAGATGGATATGGTACTCCCGGGTGAGGGGGAGATACTGGAGGCTGCAGAAATAACAGACAGGAATTTATTAAAGGATGTGACAAATCAGACTTTCTTGAAAATGTTCCTGCGTTACTTACAGAGAAATAAAAGGAGGGTATTTCTGATTGCCGGGTCTGAAAAAGAGCTTCTTTGCCTGGAAAAGGCTATGGAAAAGTATCACAGAGGAATTGCGGTAGTGGGCCGTGGCATATTGAGCTCAGAAGGTAAATCAGAAGAAGATATTATCAATGATGTAAACGGGGCTGAGACAGACTGTATAATTTCTGCACTGCTGTCCCCTGTGCAGGAGGATTTTATTATCAGAAATAAGTCTCTGCTCAATGCAAGAGTCTGGCTGGGATGCGGCAGTATGCCGGCTGGGAATTATCATGAGAAGAACACAGGCGGTGTCCGGCGGTTCCTTATGAAAAAGGCATTCCGTTATAGGGTAGAAAAACAAAAGAAGGAGAGTTAAACCATGCATGGTTACAGGGAAAGACCGGTTTATATGAAGTATGCTTATATTGCTGTGGGGACGGGCCTTGTTTCTTTTGCAATTAAGTGCATTTACGAGCCTAACAGTCTGGTTGTCGGCGGATTTTCAGGTTTGGCTATCATTATCAAAAGCCTTACGTCGGGCCTGATGCCGGGAGGCATCCCATTGTGGTTTACAAACATTGCGCTGAATCTGCCGGTCTTTCTGGCTGCTCTGAAGGTGAAAGGGAAAGGCTTTATCGGTAAGACACTATTTTCAACTATTATGGTTTCTATATGGCTGGCAATAATTCCGACCTTTTCCCTTATAGAAAACAACATTTTGCTTGCGGCCATCTTTGGCGGGGCATTGCAGGGAATCGGTATGGGTCTGGTGTTTTCAACAAAGGCAACAACCGGCGGCACAGATATGGTAGGGGCAATCATACAGAATTATTTGCGCCAGTTTTCTGTAGCTAAGATCATGATGGTGATTGATGCCGTTATTGTGATTGCCGGCGGCTATGTATTTGGTATAGAGCGTGCGCTCTACGCAATTATTACGATTGTGGTGGTCAACCGGATAGCAGATGCGATGATTGAAGGCGTTAAGTTTGCCAAAGCGGCCTACATCATTACAGATAAATATGAGGAAGTGTCCCACGCTATTATGCGCGAGGTGGACAGGGGGCTTACCGGGATTTATGCGAAGGGAATGTATACCGGAAAAGACCGTTGCATCCTTTTTTGTGTTGTCACGAAAAAAGAGCTGGTCCATTTGAAGGAAATAGTTGGAAAAACCGATGCGAATGCATTTATTATTGTCAGCGACGCCCGCGAGGTAATGGGAGAGGGGTTTTCCCCGGTAGAATGATATTTGTGAACTATGTATAAGGCTAAAATTATGAAATATTTATAAAAAATATGAGGAAATGCATAAAAAAACCGTATTTCCCCTTTATTTTTTTAGCTTTATGCATTAATATATAACTTGTGTATGTGTATTTTGATTTTTAGTGAATTTGATATTTGTGAAAAATGCACATGGAAATGAGACGAGAGCGGAGGAGATAAATATGATTTCAAATCAAATACTGCAAAACACAATTGAAGGTCTGAAGGGTATTTCAAGAATTGATTTCTGTGTATTAGACACGGAGGGAAAAGTACTTGCAACTACATTTGATGATATGAAAGGTTATGAAAGCGCTGTACTTTCCTTTGTGGAGTCTCCCGCGGACAGCCAGGTAATTCAGGGTCATCATTTTTTTAAAATCTTTGATGAGCAGCAGCTGGAATATGTGCTGCTTGCCGGCGGCGAGAACGAGGAAGTATACATGGTAGGCAAGATTGCTGCATTTCAGGTTCAAAGTCTTTTAGTTGCATACAAAGAAAGGTTTGACAAGGACAATTTCATCAAAAATCTTTTGCTGGATAACCTCCTTTTGGTGGACATTTATAACAGAGCCAAGAAATTACATATTGACACAGAGCAAAAACGTGTTATCTTTATTATTGAAACAACCCATGAAAAAGACAGCGTGGCTCTGGATAATGTAAGAACTCTTCTGGGAGGAAAGTCGAGAGACTTCATTACAGCGGTGGACGAGAAGAATATCATTGTCGTCAAGGAACTTTCTGACAAAGATGGTGGTAAAGAGCTTGAGAAAATGGCAAAAGAAATGCTGGAGATACTGAAGACTGAATGCGGGGAAGAACGTATCCATATAGCTTATGGTACTGTAGTCGGTGATATCAAGGAAGTTTCTAAGTCCTACAAGGAAGCAAAGCTTGCCTTGGATGTGGGCAAGATCTTCTTCGATGAGAAGGACATCGTAGCATATAGTACACTTGGCATCGGACGTCTGATTTATCAGCTGCCCATTCCACTTTGTAAGATGTTTATCAAGGAGATATTCGAGGGGAAATCTCCGGACGATTTTGATGAGGAGACATTGACGACTATTAACAAATTCTTTGAAAACAGTCTGAATGTATCAGAAACGTCAAGGCAGCTGTATATTCACAGAAACACTCTTGTTTACCGGCTGGATAAGCTGCAGAAGAGTACCGGGCTTGATTTGCGCGTCTTTGAGGATGCGATTACTTTTAAGATTGCTCTGATGGTAGTGAAGTATATGAGATATATGGAATCATTAGAATACTAAGGAGTATGAATAATTAGGAGGATCTATGATTGAACTTAGAAATGTAACGAAGGAGTATTCAAAGGGGAATGCTGCTCTAAATGGTGTGTCCGTGAAGGTTGAACGTGGAGAATTCGTGTTTATCGTAGGGGACAGCGGTTCAGGCAAGTCCACTTTGATTCGTTTGATCCTGAAGGAACTGGAGCCGACAAAGGGAACTATCATTGTCAACGGACAGAACTTAAGCAGGATGAAACATCGTCATATTGCAAAGTACAGAAGAGGCCTGGGAGTTGTTTTTCAGGACTTCCGTCTTTTAAAAGACAGAAATATTTATGAAAATATTGCTTTTGCACTGCGTGTAACCGAGACACCTACGCGTGTCCTTAAGAGAAAAGTGCCGGCGGCGCTTTCACTTGTGGGATTGGCACAGAAGTATAAGTCATATCCAAAGGAGCTGTCAGGGGGAGAACAGCAGCGTGTTGCAATTGCCAGAGCAATTGTAAATGAACCTGCAATTTTGTTGGCCGACGAGCCGACTGGTAACCTGGATCCGACAAACTCATGGGAGATCATGAGTCTGCTGAAAGAGGCGAATGAGAGAGGGACAACGGTGTTGGTTGTTACTCACAACCAGGAAATCGTAAATGAGATGAACGAGCGCGTCATAACGATGAAACAGGGCGTTATCGTCAGTGATGAACAAAAAGGTAGGTATTTAGATGAGGATTAGTACATTAAGATACGTAGGAAAACAGGGGGTTAAGAACATCGGGAGAAATAAGATGTTTTCGCTTGCGTCTATCGCGACAATGTCGGCTTGTATTTTCCTGTTTGGTTTATTCTTTTCTATCTTGTTAAATTTTCAGTACATAATAAAGTCGGCTGAAGAAGGTGTGGCGATTACTGTATTTTTCGAAGATGATGCCACACAGAGCCAGATTGATGATATTGGCAATGCATTAAAAAGTAGGGATGATGTATCAGATGTGGTTTTTGTTTCCGCGGATGATGCATGGAATAAATTTAAAGACGATTATTTCGGAGACAATGCGGATTTGGCAGAGGGATTTAAAAACGATAACCCGCTGGCAGGTTCAGATAACTATGAAGTATATATGAAAACCGTGACAGATGACGGTGCAAGTCTTACAGTCAGGAGTAAATCACTGGCGGCCACTCAGCAGGATCTGGTTAAGTTTGCCAAGGGCCTGGACGGGGTGCGCAAGGTTAATAAATCCGACGTAGTGGCAAATACCCTTTCCAGTGTAAATGTACTGGTTGGTTATGTATCTGTTGCAATTATAATTATTTTGTTCGGGGTATCTATTTTCCTGATTAGCAATACGGTTACGATGGGTATCACCGTCCGCAGAGAAGAAATCGCGATTATGAAATATATCGGTGCTAAGGACTTTGTGGTCCGCTCTCCTTTTGTCATAGAGGGATTGATTATGGGACTCATCGGCGCGGTTATACCGCTTCTTTTGCTGTATGGACTATACGGGAAGGCAGTGGAGTATGTACTGACAAAGTTCAAGGTTCTAAATAATATTGTTACATTTCTGCCGGTTACGACAGTGTATCAGATTTTACTCCCAATCGGGCTTCTGCTCGGCGTGGGAATTGGTTTTATAGGAAGCTACTTTACTGTCCGCAAGCATTTAAAGGTATAGGGGGAGCTTATGAAGAGACAAAAGAGGAGTATACGAAGTATAATAAGTGTGGTTTTAGTACTGGCATTGTGTGCAGGAATGGGGATGACTGCGAATGCCGCAACTGTTGACGAGGCACAGAAGAAAGCCGATGAGCTGGCGTCAAAGAAAAAGGCTGCGGAAGCAGAACAAAACTCCCTTAAAACGCAGCTGAATGATATTGTTGCGGACATGAAAGACGCACAGGATAAGCTGGATAAAAAACAAAAAGAGATCAAAACGGCTGAAGACGAACTGGTTAAAGCTAAGGTAGATGAGAATAACCGGTATGAAAGTATGAAGAAGCGTATAAAATATATGTATGAGAATGGTAATTCTCAACTCATTGAGATTCTTGTCGACAGTGACAGCATCACAGACCTTTTGAATAAGGCTGAGTATTTTACACAGATTTCTACATATGACAGAGAGAAACTTACCGAACTTCAGCACGTAGTGCAGGATGTACAGGAAAAAGAGGATGCTCTGCAGAATGAATATACAGCACTTTCGTCTCTGCAGAATGAATTGATACAAAAGCAGAATGAGGTACAGTCTCTGCTGGACAGCAAAAAGATTCAGATCTCAGATCTTGAGAAACAGATCGGAGATAATGCTGCCACATTGCAAAAATTGGTTGAGGAGGCGGAAGCTGAGCGTCAGAAGCAGTTGCAGCAGCAGGCTGCACAACAGGCGGCGTTGGCAGCTGCACAGCAGTCAGCAGGCACGGGCAGCAGTTACTCGGAGCCTTCCTCCACCCCGGTTGTCAGCGGCAGCGGTCAGTTTACAAATCCATGCCCTGGAGCAACCATATCCAGTACCTTTGGATACAGAGATTTTGACGGGTCATTCCACAAAGGCCTGGACCTGGCTGCAGCAGAGGGGACACCTACATATGCAGCAGCGGACGGGTACGTGGTTATCGCAGGCTGGAGTGACAGTGCAGGCAACTGGGTAGTTATCAATCATGGAAATGGGCTGACTACAAAATACATGCACCATTCGGCTCTCTGCGTAAGTGCAGGCCAGACGGTGGTTAAGGGGCAGCAGATTGGCTATGTGGGCGATACGGGAAATTCCTTCGGACCGCACCTGCATTTCCAGGTGGAAGTCAATGATGTGGCTGTAGATCCCCTGGGATATTTATAGAACATCAAAGGTTGGAAAGAATATGAATGATAAAAAAAGTTTTAGGAAGGGGGCGCTGTGCGGCGCCCTCGTTATGCTCTTAATAGCTGCCGCAGGTTTGGGTATCCGGAAAACCGGTGAAAGGTATATTCTGGGAGACGGCGCCGCCGCAGCCCAGGTATCTTCCCAGACGCAGACGGAGAGGAAGCTCACAAATCTGGGCAGACTGATAGATCATTACTATCTCTATACAGATAAATTGAATAATAAAGCGCTGCAGGACGGCATTTATACCGGATATGTCAGCGGTCTGGGAGATCCCTATACAGTCTATTATGATAAGGAACAGACAAAGGAATTGCTGGAGACCACTTCCGGAGAATATTCCGGAATTGGAGCAGGTCTGGTGACAGACATTGAGACAAAGGCGGTAACTATTGCAAATATATATAAAGATTCTCCGGCCGAGGAAGCCGGCCTGAAAGAAGGAGATATTCTGTATCAGGTTGATGATCATGTTGTCGGCGATGAAGATCTGACAGAGATTGTATCCTGGATCAAGGGGAAGGAAGGGACCGATGTCACGCTTCATGTGTACAGGGGCAGCGCTATGGAGCAGGTTACTTGTACGGCAACCAGGCGCAGTCTTAAAGTCCAGACTGTAGACTATGAAATGAAAGAAAACCAAGTTGGTTATATTCATATCACAGAATTTGATCAGGTAACCTATGATCAGTTTAAAGATGCACTGGCGGATCTGGAAAACCAGGGGATGAAGGGTCTTGTGATAGATTTGAGATCTAATCCGGGAGGAGACTTGGACACGGTTGTAGATATGCTGAAACTTCTTCTGCCTAAAGGAATGGTTGTTTACACAGAGGATAAAAACGGAAACAGGACAGAATATAAAAACGAGAAGGACCATGAATTTACAAAGCCGCTGACTGTTTTGGTAAACCAGTACAGTGCAAGTGCAGCTGAGATATTTTCCGGTGCCATTCAGGATTATAAGGTGGGCAGCATTGTAGGCACTACCACTTACGGAAAAGGAATTGTACAGCAGCTGATGGATTTAGGTGATGGAACATGCCTGAAAGTGACCATCGCCGAATATTTTCTTCCCAGCGGCAGGAGCATACACAAAAAGGGAATCAAACCAGACGTGGAAGTAGAATACAAGGCCGATCCCGGCAATGCGGCAGCCGATAATCAGCTGGACGAAGCCCTTGAAGTGTTACAGGGCAAGATGTAGTTTTACTTAAAAAAGCCTTGCAAATGAAAAAATCCTATGTTATGATGAAAACCAGTTTTAACAAGTCAAACATAAGTAAAGGCTGTGAACAAGACTCTAGTTTTCAGAAACTGACAGGAAGTTGGCGCCACCGACTGAGAGCGCCGGACAGAGGAGAGAACTAAGGGAACACTTGGGAGCCGACCGGTTGAAATAATAAGTAAGCCGGTACGTAAGAGTGCACGTTACGCACATAGAGCGGGACAGGTGTATTGTATACCTGTTCAATGCGGGTGGTACCGCGGATTATAAATGTGAATCCGTCCCGGGATGCAGATGCATCCCGGGACTTTTTTTGCCGCTCTGCCAAAGCGGGATGAAACGAAGTGGAATCGAGCTTAGCTGAACTATAACACAGAGACTTATAGAAAAAAAGCTCTCTGCTATAGAAAGTTTGACCGGGGATGCAGCCTTAAGAGCCAGAAAGGAGAATACTATGGAATTTGTGACAGGAGTAAGGAAAAAGGATACATTAGAGCTAAATGAGCTGCTTGCAGGGGATATAATTGATGAGCATGTCAAAGTGAATGGTGCAGTCCATGCGATCCGGGATATGGGGGCGGTGGCATTTATCATTCTCAGGAAGAGAGAAGGGCTTCTTCAATGTGTTTTTGAGGAAGGAGTCTCAAAATTTAACTTAAAAGATTTAAAAGAAGCTGATACAGTCGAAGTAACAGGGATTCTTGCGGAGTCAGACAAAGCACCGGCCGGCATTGAAATTAGGATTGAAGATGTAATAATTTTGAGTGGACCGGCAGAGCCAATGCCTCTTCCTATCGCCAAGTGGAAGCTGAATACATCTTTAGAGGCGAAGCTAAATTATCGTCCCATTTCACTGAGGAATATAAGGGAGCGGGCAACGTTCAAGCTTCAGGAAGGGATTGTCCGGGGGTTCCGTGACTTTCTGTACGGAGAGGGCTTTACAGAGATCCATACTCCAAAGATAGGTGCTAAAAGTGCAGAGGGAGGAGCCAATCTCTTCAAGCTGGATTATTTCCACAGACCGGCAATTCTCCAGCAAAGCCCTCAGTTTTACAAGCAGATGATGGTGGGTGTGTTTGACCGGGTATTTGAGACCGCACCGGTGTTCCGCGCAGAGAAGCATAACACGAAGCGCCATTTGAACGAGTACACGAGTCTGGACTTTGAGATGGGGTACATTGGCGGATTCGAGGACATTATGGCAATGGAGACCGGATTTCTTCAGTACACCATGGAGCTTCTTGAAAAAACCTATGCAGGAGAATTGAAAATTCTTGAAATAGAGCTTCCGAAGGCAAAGGAGATTCCCTCAGTCAGGTTTGACGAGATTAAGAAGCTTGTATCAGAAAAATATGGGCGGAAAATGAGAAATCCGTTTGACCTTGAGCCTGAAGAAGAACAGTTAATAAGCCAATATGCAAAAGAGGAATGGGATGCAGATTTTGTCTTTGTTACCCACTACCCCTCCAAAAAGAGGCCGTTTTATGCTATGGATGACCCGGAGGATACAAACTATACACTGAGTTTTGATCTGCTGTTCCGAGGGATGGAAATAACAACCGGCGGACAGAGAGTTCACGATTACCATGAACTGTTGAAAAAAATGGAAGCAAGAGGTATGACAGAGGAGGGTATGGAGCAGTATTTAAGTGCATTTAAATATGGAATGCCGCCTCACGGGGGTCTCGGAATCGGGTTGGAGCGGCTGACCATGAAATTAATCGAAGAGGATAATGTGCGGGAAGCGACGTTGTTTCCAAGAGACTTAAGCAGGCTGGAGCCATAAACAGGAAAGGCGGTTATTATGAAAAATAAAATAACAGATGAAGTTATTGATTATGTAGGTATTCTTGCAAAGCTGGAGCTGTCACCGGCGGAAAAAGAAGCGGCGAAGAGTGACATGGAGAAGATGCTGGATTATATTGACACACTTAATGAACTTGATACAGAGGGGATTACACCCATGTCTCATGTCTTTCCGGTAAATAATGTGTTCCGGGAGGATATAGTGACAAACGGAAACAACAGGGAGGCAATCCTGTCAAATGCACCTCTCAGAAAAGATGACAGCTTTGAAGTGCCAAAAACCATAGGATAGGAGGAACTGGTGTGGATATATTAAGTTTAACGGCCCTTCAGCTGGGAAAGGCCATAAAGGAAAGAGAAGCCTCTGCCGCAGACGCAGTCCGTGCAGTGCTTGACAGAGTAAAGGAAGTGGAGCCGGAGGTAAACAGCTACGTGACTTTGGATGAAGAGGGGGCGTTTCAACAGGCCGAAGAAGTACAGAGATTAATAGAGGCTGGGGAATTCACCGGGCCTCTGGCAGGTGTTCCGGTTGCAGTGAAGGATAACATATGCATAGAGGGGCAGCTTACCACCTGCGGCTCGAGGATTCTGTCCAATTTTAAGCCTGTATATACGGCTGAGGCCGTACTGAATCTCAAAAAAGCTGGAGCTGTTGTCATCGGAAAAACTAATATGGACGAGTTTGCCATGGGAAGTACCACGGAGACTTCATATTATGGTTCCACTAAAAACCCACATAATCTGAATCATGTACCAGGGGGCTCTTCTGGAGGCTCCTGTGCGGCGGTAGCTGCCCGGGAATGCTATTATGCTCTGGGCTCTGACACAGGCGGCTCTATCCGTCAGCCCAGTTCCTTCTGCGGAGTGGTTGGCTTAAAGCCTACTTATGGTACAGTGTCCCGGTATGGGCTGGTAGCCTATGGCTCTTCCCTGGACCAGATAGGGCCGGTGGCAAAAGATGTGCCGGACTGTGCGGCAATACTGGAAATAATATCCTCCCATGATACAAAGGACAGCACTTCTGTAAAAAGAAAGAATTATCACTTTACAGAAGCTCTTACTGAAGATGTGAAAGGTCTGAAAATAGGCATCCCAAGAGACTATATGGGGAAAGGGCTGGACAAAGAAGTGGAGGAGGCAGTCAGAAAGGCGGCAAAGGTTTTAGAGGAAAACGGTGCCATAGTAGAAGAATTTGACTTAAGCCTGGTGCAGTATGCGATTCCGGCATATTATGTGATTGCTTCTGCGGAGGCAAGTTCGAATCTGGAGCGTTTTGACGGTGTCAAATACGGCTACCGTACAGCTGACTACAGAGATCTTCACAATATGTACAAGAAAACCCGCTCGGAAGGTTTTGGAGCAGAAGTAAAGCGGAGAATTATGCTGGGCTCTTTTGTGCTAAGTTCCGGCTATTATGATGCCTATTACCTGAAGGCTCTGCGCACAAAAGCTCTGATTAAACAGGCCTTCGACCGGGCATTTGAAAAATATGATGTGATCCTTGGACCTACAGCACCTTCCACGGCCCCGGAACTCGGGAAAAGCTTAACCGACCCCATGAAAATGTACCTTGGGGATATTTATACAGTGGCGGTCAATCTGGCGGGACTGCCGGCAATGTCTGTCCCGGTGGGAAAAGACAGCCGGGGGCTGCCCATCGGAATACAGCTTATAGGAAATAGCTTTCAGGAAAAGACCCTACTTCGCGCTGCTTACATGTATGAATGCGCTACAGAGAAGTGGCATGAAACCTCAGCAAATATAGGAAAGGAGGCGCAGGAAAATGGCAAAACAATATGAGACAGTCATTGGCTTGGAGGTTCATGTGGAGCTGGCCACAAAGACAAAAATCTTCTGCGGGTGCAGCACGGAGTTCGGCGGTGCCCCCAACACCCATACCTGCCCGGTATGCACAGGAATGCCGGGCTCCCTCCCGGTTTTGAACAAACAAGTCGTGGAATATGCTATGGCGATCGGTTTGGCTTCCAACTGTAAAATAACCCAGGTATGTAAATTTGACAGAAAAAATTACTTTTATCCGGATAACCCTCAAAACTACCAGATCTCCCAGCTATATCTGCCCATTGCAAGAGACGGGTATCTGGAGATAGAAAGTGGAGGCCTGAAGAAAAAAGTATGTATCCATGAGATGCATATGGAGGAGGATGCGGGAAAATTAGTCCACGACGAATGGGATGATACCTCTTTGGTGGACTATAACAGAAGTGGTGTTCCGCTGGTAGAGATTGTGTCGGAGCCGGATATGCGCTCTGCGGAGGAAGTTATCAGCTATCTGGAAAAACTTCGCATGATGATCCAGTACCTTGGCGCCTCCGACTGTAAACTGCAGGAAGGCTCTATGAGAGCCGATGTGAACCTATCTGTGCGGGAGGCAGGAAGTGAGACACTGGGAACCAGAACGGAGATGAAGAATCTGAACTCCTTCAAGGCTATAGCGAGAGCAATCGAAGGAGAGCGGGAGCGGCAGATCGAATTACTGGAGGAAGGAAAACCGGTGATTCAGGAGACAAGGCGGTGGGATGACAACAAAGAGCACTCCTATGCCATGCGCTCCAAGGAGGACGCCCAGGATTACAGGTATTTTCCTGAGCCGGATCTGGTGCCGATTGTAATCAGTGATGAATGGATTGCCGAGATAAAATCCAGACAGCCGGAGCTGCGCTCTGAAAAGCTGGAGCGCTATAAAGCAGAGTTTGACATTCCTCAGTACGATGCAGAAATCATCACAGAATCTAAAAGAATGGCAGATATCTTTGAGGCGGCGACAGCGGTGTGCAAAAAACCTAAAAAGGTGGCCAACTGGCTGATGGTGGAAACACTGCGCCTGCTGAAGGAACACAACATGGAGCCGGAGGATATCCGATTTTCCCCTGAAAATCTCGGGAAACTTGTGGAATTGACAGAAGCAGGGACAATCAACAGCTCTGTGGCAAAAGAAGTGTTTGAAAAGATATTTACAGATAACATTAACCCGGAAAAATACGTGGAAGAGAACGGATTAAAGACTGTAAATGATGAAGGGGCCATGAAAGCGGCAATCGAAAAAGCAATTGCAGACAATCCAAAATCAGTGGAGGACTACCTGGGCGGCAAGGAAAAGGCTATAGGATTCCTTGTAGGACAGGTGATGAAAGCCATGAAAGGAAAAGCAAATCCGGGCATGGTGAACCAGATGCTGAAGGAGGCACTGCAGGAGCATTAAGAATTTGGTCGGCTTTAACGTTCCCCTACTGAAGCCGGAAGAGAACAAGGAATAAAGTTTATGCCCTTCAGTTTTATACTTTCTGAGGGGCATTTTTTGATGCCTTCTCCTCCGCCAGCAGTGCGGCTCCCAATGCACCTGCATATCTTCCATTTGCCGTAGAAGCAACCGGATGTCCTATTTTCTGGGACAGTATTTTTGTAAAGTATTCATTATGGCTTAAGCCGCCTGTCAGGATAGTATTCTGGGAAAGCACTTTTCTCTGGCACAGCTGTGCTACTTTTGAGGCAACAGAGTCCACGACTCCGGCGGCAATATCCTCCCGGTTTCTGCCTTCCCCAATGTAATTGATGACTTCGGATTCTGCAAATACTGTGCAGAGGGAACTGATGGGAAGCACGGTTCCTTTTTCCGCCATCTCGAATAATTCCTGCAAGGTGACTCCAAGCCGATTTGCCATAATTTCAAGAAACTTTCCTGTCCCGGCAGAACACTTGTCATTCATCTGAAAGTCCTGTACCGTACCGTTTACCACGATAATAACTTTTGTATCTTGTCCGCCCACATCAATAATACTGCAGTTGTCCCCGGCCAGCTCTCTACCTCCTCTTGCATGACAGGTAATTTCGGTGATTGTATAATCGGAAAAGTCTACAGCCGCCCGCCCGTATCCTGTGGATACTGTTTTTGTGTCATCTGACAGGACATCGATGCCCTTTTCCAGCAGAGTATCCTTTATTGACATGGTTGTCTCCTTGCTGCTCCAGCCGGTGGGAAGGACAAAATGAAAGGCATTAGGCCCCCTTGCTACCACCTTGGATGCGGTTGAGCCAATATCAATTCCTACATAATTCATAAATAATACTCCTTTTTCTAACAATACTTATCTCTGTGAGGATTTATATTCTTTTCAACAGCCGTAATCTTTAGAATTTCGATATGATGTTCTTCACTGCACTGTCTGATTGCTCCAATATCTTTTTCGTCAATCATAAGCGAGATACCGCAGCATTTACTTGCAGTTCTGGGAGTAGGGGCAATAACCGCCCCGACTCCCAGAGCCTTTAATTCATTGTAAAGCCGCATACCGCTGTCATGATTGGGAAATAACACATAATGCTGTATATCTGGCATGGTATGTATACCTCTTTTAATTAATTATTCAGCATTTCTACAAATGCAGTGATTCTCGTGCGAAGCTGCTGTGCATCACTGTCTGTATAATCGGTCTCTATTCCAAGAACCGGAATACCTGCGTCCTTTAAGGCGCGTTCCACGAGAAAACCTTCGGTGTCGTAAAGGTTACAGAACTTAAGATTGACATCAATAATCCCGTCAGCCTTATATTCCTTTGCAAGACGGAGAATATCATCGATCCGGCCCTCATTGGGCGTAAAACAGGCACAGTTGATCTGCATGTATCTCTCTGCAAGCGCCTGCATCTGCTCTTTCAATGTATCCTTGGTCTCGTCCACCTGGTTTTCGAAGTACCGGGTGCCCGTGCACATTTCTTCACAGACAACGGCAGCTCCGCTGGTTTCGATGATGTGGTGCAGCTTCCAGTTCGGAATTGCCAGAGGCGTACCTGTCAGCATGATCCGTTTCGTTCCTGCGGGAACTACACTCACGCCGTCTTTTACGCGCTGTTCCAGTTCGTCACAGAGCTTATTTGTCATCTGTGTGAATCTTGCCGGGTCGTCATAAAAGGCAATCTGGGAAATCATCAGGACATCGGCGCCGCTGATTGGCAGGTTCTCATTTTTACGGTAGCTGTATAGCCGCTCCAATGCCTTCCTCTTATTATTTATTAATTTGATACTCTCTCCAAGCTTTTTTGCCGTCACTTTATTGCCGGTAAACTCTTCAACTGTATCCTTTAATGTTTCGATTTCTTCCGCCCATGCCTTGATGTCTTTTGCGCGTTTCATCTGGGGCAGGTCCATGACATGCATGGGGACATCTTCGCCCAAAATCTCCCATGCCTTTTTCTTGCCATCGCAGGTTGTTTCTCCAATGTACATATCTGCGATTCTAAAAAACGGACAGGTGCGGTCAAGTCTTGCACCTACGGATGCCTTGATAAGCGGACATGTATTGGTTGGAAGAACCTTTTCTCCTCCAGGAACCCAGAACTGCGACCCTCCGCAGAGTCCTGTGGCAATTGCATCTGCCGCAAATATAATTTCGTCCGGGACATAGATACAGAACGTACCAAACACCTTGCCGCCTTTTTTCTGATGCTCAATGAGTTCTGCCGGGCGGATACCGTGGATATCTGCCACCACCATGTTATAATAGTCCATGCTCTCCGGGCGGTTTTCCTGTGATAAAAAGACATCCCCAAATGCCTGCGGAAGAACTTCGCACAGCTGGTCGTGAAGCTCAAGATTCATCCCCAGATCGCTCCACATTTTGTGATTATTGTCCATAATAACTTTTCCTCCTCTGTGTATTTTCTTATCTCGTTATAAGACCATAATTACCATAACACCAATTTCTTCTAAGAACAATGAAAGAGAGAGGAAGATACAATAGTTTTTTTACATAAATAAGAACTAATTATTGACAGAACCTATAGATGATAAATTTCTCAGCCCAATCACGCATATATCGATTTCTTCAGGTGTATTAGATGCACCAAAAGAGAACCTCACGGTTCCCTGCGGGAATGTTCCGAGAGACTTATGGGCGAGAGGAGCGCAATGCAGGCCGACCCTTGTCATAATGCCATATTGCTGCTCCAGTTCAAAGGCCGCCTGTGCATTATCCAGAGTTAGAAAATCTAAGGATACCACCGCCGTGCGGTTAGAAATATCCTGACGGCCGGCAACGCGAATATTGGGAAGCCCCCTGATATTATCCAGAAAACGCCGGGTCAGCTCCATCTTTTTATGGCGGATTTTAGTAAGGCCGGTCTCCTCTATATAAGAAAGGGCCGCATGAAGCCCTACAATGCCTGGAAGGTTTAAGGTTCCGCTTTCGTATTTGTCGGGTAGATTTTCCGGCATTTCCAGGGAATCGGATTGGCTTCCGGTTCCACCGGCCATAAAAGGAGCCAATTGTGCATCCAGCGCATCTGATATAAGAAAGCCGCCCGTTCCCTGGGGGCCAAGCAGGCCCTTGTGTCCCGTAAATGCGAGAAAATCTATTCCACATTCTTCCATATTTATATCCAGTGTACCTGCACTTTGTGCTGTATCAACGGCAAAAAGCACATGTCTGCGCCGGCAGATTTCTCCGATTTCCTGAATAGGAACAATGGTACCGCATACATTTGAGGCATGTGTGGCAATGATTGCTCTTGTCTGAGGTTTCAGCAATCTTTCGATTCCTTCCGGGGTAACATTTCCCTCTCTGTCCGTGGGAGCTACAGCATAAGTGACACCGTCTTTCACAAGCTGGTTCAGCGGACGCATCACCGCATTGTGCTCCAGCCCGGTTACAACAACGTGATCTCCGGGCTTTAACAACCCTTTGATGAAATAATTTAATGAACAGGTGATTCCCGATGTAAAGATTACACACCTGGAATCGGGTGCATGAAAAAGTCTTGCCAGCTGATTGCGCGTTTCCAGCACCAGACTTTCCACAGCATAGGCACCTGCATAATTCCCCCTGTTAATGTTAAATCCTCCCTTGGCGAGAAACTCCGACATGGCTGAGGCTACGTTCGGTGCTTTTGGAAAGGAAGTACTGCCGTTGTCGAAATAAATTGTATTTTCCATGATTGGATTCCTCCGTGACATATGTACTTTTGAACTCTGATAGCTATAGATTGCTGCATATTTTATGCTATTGTATTTATTATACTACGAACCATTCATTATTGCTATTGCTCTGAAACAGTAGTATTCTTTGTATATACTAAAATGTAGAGGAGGACTATGTATGACGAAAGTAATTAAAAATGGAATGATTGCAACAGATTCTCAGGTGTTTCAAGGAGATATATTAATAGAAAATGAGACAATTAAAGCCATAGGAATAGATTTATCTGCAGATGGCGCCGAGGTGATTGATGCCGCCGGAAAATATGTCCTTCCGGGAGCAGTGGATGTCCACACCCATATGGATTTGCAGTCAGGAAAGTACCGGGCTGTAGATGATTTCTATGATGGAACAGTTGCGGCGGCGTGCGGCGGCACAACTTCGATTGTCGACCACATGGCATTTGGACCTGTGGGCTGCAGCTTATGGCATCAGGTAGAAGAATATCACAGACTGGCAGACGATAAAGCTGTCATTGACTATGGATTCCACGGTGTCATCCAGCATGTAAATCCTTCTGTATTAAAGGAAATGAAAGAGATTGCGGAAAAAGAAGGGATTACAAGTTTCAAAATCTATATGACCTATGATTTTATGCTGAAAGACGAAGATATTTTCCGGGTATTAAAACAGGCGAAAGAAGATGGGATTGTAATCGCTGTACACTGCGAGAATGACGGAGTTATCAATTATCTGAGGAAGACCTATGTGGAGGAAGGCTGCATGGAGCCGAAATATCACCCTTTAAGCCGTCCTGCACGCTGTGAGGCAGAGGCTGTCAACAGAATGTTGCATTTGTCAGCGATGGCAGGAGGCGCACCTTTGTATATCGTACATCTGTCCAGTAAGGAAGGTCTTCTTGAGGTTATGAAGGCAAGAGCTTCACACCAGGAACATTTTGCAGTGGAAACCTGCACACAGTATCTGACACTGACAGATGATTTATATCAAGACAGGCAGGAAGGTTTAAAAGCAATCATGTCACCTCCGCTGCGCAAGAAAGAAGATATCGAAGCATTGTGGGAAGGGCTGCATGACAATATCATAGACACTATAGGAACCGACCACTGTCCTTTTAATTTTGCAAAAGAAAAGCAGGCAGGTGCAGATGACTTTACAGCGTGTCCGGGGGGAGCTCCGGGAGTGGAAGAAAGACTGCGGGTGATATATTCTGAAGGCGTTGCAAAGGGAAGAATTACACTTTCCCAGCTGGTAAATTATCTGTGCACCAATCCAAGCCGTATGTATGGGCTGTATCCTCAGAAAGGAACACTCTTGCCGGGCTCCGATGCCGATCTGGTCATATTAGATCCGGGGAAAGAGCGCGTGCTTACCCATGCAGACATGCACAGTGCAGTAGACTATACCTGTTATGAGGGCATGAAAGTACAGGGGGATATAGATCTGGTTATGCAGCGCGGAAATGTGATTGTAAAAGACAATCAGTTCCTGGGCAGCAGAGGAGACGGAAAATATCTGAAACGCCACAAAAGTATACTGGCGGACTAAAATGTGGACTGGTCCCCTTAAGTTTATAGAAATTTTATATTTTTAACGGTTTTATTAGCACTCTTATCTAAAGAGTGCTAATTTTCTGTTGACTTTTAACCGGCAGTGTATTAGAATACATTTTAGTTGATAAATGCCTGGACAGTAGGCTCTATCAGTTATTACATTGAAAAGGAGTGTAACACATGGGAACAAAAAAAGGTAATTTGTCCATCGACAGCGAGAATATATTTCCAATTATAAAAAAATGGGTGTATTCTGATCATGACATTTTTTTTCGTGAACTTATATCGAATGGGTGTGATGCTATTACAAAGCTGAAGAAGCTGGACATGATGGGAGAGTATGAACTGCCGGATGATTATAAGGCAAAGATTCAGGTGATTGTAAATCCAGAAGAAAAAACGCTGAAATTTGTTGATAACGGACTTGGTATGACGGCGGATGAGGTGGAGGAATACATCACACAGATTGCTTTTTCCGGCGCCACACAATTTCTGGAAAAATATAAGGACAAAACAAGCGAAGACGAGATGATCGGGCACTTTGGACTTGGCTTCTATTCCGCATTCATGGTTGCAGACGAAGTGCATATTGATTCCCTGTCTTATCAGGACGGTGCAGTTCCTGTACACTGGGCAAGTGAAGGCGGCACTGAGTATGAGATGCAGGATGGTAACAAAGAGGAAGTCGGCACGGAGATTACACTGTTCTTAAATGAAGACAGTCTGGAATTTGCAAATGAATACAGGGCAAGAGAAGTGTTGGAGAAATACTGCTCCTTCATGCCTGTTGAGATTTTCCTCTCTAAGGAAAATGCAGAGCCTGAGTATGAGACTATTGACGAGGAAGATGTCCTGGATACGGATGAGGTAGTGGAACATATCACAGAGGAAGAAAAGGAAGATGAAGAAAAGGAAGATGAAGAGGGCAAAAAGAGTGAGCCGAAGAAGAAAGCCAAGATTGTAAAGCGCCCTGTTTCTATCAGTGACACTCATCCTCTCTGGGCAAAGAATCCAAGCGAATGTACAAAAGAGGAGTATTTGGAATTCTACCGCAAAGTGTTCATGGATTATAAAGAACCTTTATTCTGGATCCACTTGAACATGGACTATCCATTTAATCTGAAGGGAATCCTGTATTTCCCGAAAATTAACATGGAGTATGATTCCCTTGAGGGAGTGATTAAACTGTATAACAATCAGGTTTTCATCGCAGATAATATTAAAGAAGTAATCCCGGATTTCCTGATGGTTTTAAAAGGAGTCATCGACTGTCCGGATCTGCCGTTGAATGTGTCAAGAAGTGCTCTGCAAAATGATGGGTTTGTAAATAAAGTTGCAGATTATATTTCTAAAAAGGTTGCAGACAAGTTGACCGGAATGTTTAAGACAGACAAAGAAAATTATGAGAAATACTGGGATGACATCAGCCCGTTTGTGAAATTCGGCTGCCTGAAGGATGAAAAATTCGGTGAGAAGATAAAGGATTCTATCATTTTCAAGGATCTGGATCACAAATATCTGACGTTGGAAGAGTGTATCGAGGCAAACGGCGGCTCTGTAGTGACACCGGCTGAGGAAACGAAGGAAGAGAAAAGGCCGGATGCAGCAAAAGAAGGGGCAGAGGAAAAGGCTGCAGAGAATGAAGTAGAGGAAATTAAAACAAATATTTACTATGTGACGAATGAGCAGCAGCAGAGCCAGTACATCAACATGTTTAAAGAACAGGGACAGGATGCGATTCTGCTGACACACAACATAGACACCTCTTTCATTACTTATCTGGAACAGCACAATCCAAATATAAGATTCCAGAGAATTGACGCGGAAGTTCATAATTCTCTGAAGGATGAGGTGGCAGAGGAAGAACAGGAGGAATTCAAGAAGACAACAGACAGTCTGATTGAGGTTTTCCGCAAGGAATTAAACAATGACAAGCTGGATGTAAAAGTAGAAAGACTGAAAGACGATAATGTGGCTTCCATGGCGGTTCTCCCGGAACAGTCAAGACGTATGGAAGAGATGATGAAAATGTACAACATGGGAGGGATGGATACAAGTGCATTTGCAACCCCGGCTACATTGATTCTGAACTCTAATCATCCGCTGGTAAAATTTGTTGTAGAGCACAAACGCAGCAAGAGCGTGCCTGTTATCTGCAGACAGCTGTATGATCTGGCAATGCTGGCACACAAGCCGCTAAGCCCGGCAGAGATGACAGCATTTGTACAGAGAAGCAATGAGATTATGATGCTTTTGACAAAATAGACAGTTTTTAAGACCATCATACAATGGCCATACAAGAGTAAAAATGCTCTTGTATGGCCGTTTTGCATGTAATGATAAAAAATGATACAGTTTTAAACGGTTTCCCAGGGGATACTCTTTTGGGCAAAGAACTTCTGCACAAAAGCATCCCAGGTTTGCTCCAGTGATTTGTCCATAGAAAAAGTTTTGAGTGAGGTTCCGGTTATACACTGGAGGCTGCTGCCGTCGTAACGGATATTCAGATATAATCCCTGTACCTGATCCGCCCGAAAATCTAGATGGTTCTGCTCAATGAGACGGGCGATGTTTTCCGGGGACAAACTAAAGATAAACTTAAAACTTAAGGGTGTTTTTTTCCCCTTAATCAATGAGAAACAAAAATTTTTAAGATTTTTCCAAGAAGAATATTCAGGAATATTCTCCTCTTCCGAAAAAAATGATTTCTGCATAAAACCGTCCATTGTAAAGGTGTTGAAGGTGACAATCTCTCCTTCGATAAAAAGAAAGTTATCAAATGTTTCCGACAGTAACAGATGTGCCATAAAATCCTTGACACTGGTAAGATGCAGTGCAATCATGTATTATACCCTCCGCGATGATAATCCAATAAGACCTGTCAGATATTGTACCACAAAACTAAAACTTGTGAAAGATTGACTTTTACACACAAAAAAAGTATGATAGAAAACAAAGAATCAAATATCACCCCCGGCATTTTCCCCGGGTATAGACAAAATTGACTATGGCAAGACAACTATGCCATGATAATAGAGGACATAAAACGAAAAATGAAGAGAAAAACACGAAGGTTAATCATATATAGCGGTGCTCTGATTATTGTACTTTTTGCCGGTATTTTGATGGCAGAAGTGCTGAGTATTATTACACATAAAAAAGTGGATACTTCCGAGGGAATGAAGATTTTACAGGCAGCCGATTCTGCGGACTCAAAGGAAATCGAAGAAAAGATGGAAAAATTGGCGGAGAAGCAGCAGAACAGTGAAGAGGCTTCGAAAGAAGATATGGCCGGCAATTACAAGGCTGTATTTGAAGATTCGGTGGTAATGGGGGATTCTATATCCGGAGCATTGACAGACTATGACCTCCTGAACGCGTGCAGTGTTGTATCGAAAATAGGAGTGGAACTTGACGACCTGGATTCCCAGGTGGAGAAAGTAAAGGAAATCAATCCTCAGGTGATTTTTCTGAGTTATGGAATCAATGATATCCCGGCTACAGACGGGGATGTGAAACTGTTTGTAAAAGAATATGAGACTTTGATTAAAAAGCTTCAAAAGCAGCTTCCAAATACAAGGATTTTTGTGAACTCTATCTTCCCGGTAAGGTTGGAAAAAGCAAAAGAAGAACCTGTTTATGCGAATCTTGAAGAGTATAATAAAGCGCTGAGTTCAATGTGCGATGAGAACCAGATTGGCTTTATAGATAATACGGCTCTGGTGTCAGACAGCTATTATGAAGATGACGGTGTGCATTTTAAGGCGGCCTTCTATCCATACTGGCTGGCGCGGATGGCGGAGGTGGCGTCTTTATGACGGAGTTTTTAAAATATGTCACACTTACAGTGATTATAGGTTATGTGGTACTGCTTATAGTGTTTACCAGCGGAAGTACAAAGCCTTTTCAAGAGATTGAGCAGGGTGTGGAGAATTCTATTGACACAGAGAAGCTGGAGAAGTCGGACATGCAGGCTCTGAAGCGTTATTATGGCCTAAATGCCGCCGACTACGCGGGGGTTATGCTGTACACGTCGGAAAGCAGCATGTCTACGGAAGAAGTACTCCTGATTAAGGTGAAGGATGACGGGCAGATGCAGCAGGTAATGGGGACTGTAGAAAGGCGGATTGAAAGCAGGAAGAATGATTTTGAAGGCTATTCTCCAAAACAGATGCAGCTGCTTGAAGAGGCACAGGTATCTGTCCGCGGAAAATACCTGTTTATGGCCATTTCTCCCAGAGCAGAAGAGTACAAAGCAGCCTATATGAAAAGTCTGTAAAAAGGCTGCAGTGAGGGGTAACTAAAAGATGGTATTTAGCAGTATCACATTTTTGTTTATATTTTTGCCGGTTATTCTGGTTTTGTATTATATTATCCCAGATAAGTTCAAGAATGTTGTTATGTTGTCGGCAAGCCTGATTTTTTATGCCTGGGGAGAGCCGCTTTATGTGATTTTTCTCATCCTTTCCATTCTGTTCAACTATGTTTGCGGACTGGATATCGGGGCAAAACAGAAGGATTTACGCAAAGCAAAGCTCAGTCTTGTTTTTGCTGTGACGGTAAATATATGCTTTCTGGGATTTTTTAAATATTATGGATTTCTAATGGACAGCCTGAATGCAGTTCTTCCTGTAAATATTCCTTACAGAGAGCTTCCCCTGCCCATTGGGATTTCTATCTATATTCTTCAGGCCATATCTTACCTTGTTGATGTCTACAGAAGAGAGGCAGAGCCCCAGAAAAATATTCTGCACCTCGGATTATATATTTCCATGTTTCCGCAATTGACGGCAGGGCCCATTGTGCGGTACATTCATATAGAGGAGCAGTTAAAGAGGCGGACATTGTCCACGCGCAGATTTGGGCAGGGAGCAGTGTATTTTATAACTGGTCTTGGGAAAAAGGTCATACTGGCAAATTCAGCAGGAAATGTTTTTGAACATATATGGGGGCTGCAGGCGGGACATGTTTCAGTCCTTACAGCCTGGATTGGCTGTATCTCCTTCGGGTTTCAAATTTATTTTGAGCTGAGCGGCTATTCGGATATGGCTATGGGGCTGGCGAAGATGTTTGGGTTTGAGTTTCCGAAAAACTTTGATTATCCTTATACGGCTTCCAGTATCAGTGGGTTTTGGAAAAGATGGCATATTTCTTTGGGAAACTGGTTCAGGGAATATGTCTATATTCCTCTGGGCACAGGACATCAGGGGCGTTCCCGGCAGGTGCTGAATCTTCTAATTGTGTGGATGCTTATTGGATTCTGGTATGGCGATTCTTGGACTTTTTTATTCTGGGGGCTGTATTATGGAATTCTGCTTATAATGGAAAGATTTTGGTGGGGCAGGAGCATGAAACGGATGCCTTCAGTGGTAAGACATATTTACACAATGGCACTTATTTTAATTGGGTGGGTGTTCTTTTTCAGTCCCAGTCTCGGTGCTGCCGTGAAGTATATGGGCGTGATGTTCGGGCCGGGAGCAAGTGGATTTATTGATAAGCAGGCGTTTTTCTATGTAACTACGCACTGGCTTTTGTATCTGACAGCCATATTGGGATCGTCCACTGCAGGATATAGAGGAATCAGGTATATAATAGATAGCTTTGAAGATGGCAGGGCGAAAAAAGCAGCGGCGTCCGTCATTTATATAGGAATATTTCTGATTTCTATCGCCTATCTGGTGACTGAGCCCTCCAATTCGTTGTTATATTTTAAGTTTTAGGTGGGAAACATGAGAAATAGAAGAAAGAAAATTAGAACAGACAGTTTTGTCGGTAAGGCATTTATCATTTGTCTGCTTGTGCTTATACTGGGAAATTTTCTGGTGCCGAATAAAAAGGAATCCGAAGAGGAAAACAAAATGCTTGCCGGCAGGCCGCGGATTACCCTCAGCGGTATTATATCGGGAAGCTACGCCCAGCAGTTTGAAAAATACCAGTCCGATCAGTTTATGGGAAGAAATGCCTGGAGGAAACTGAAAGTAATGCTGAACCGTCTTGGAGGAAGCCGTGAGGAGAACGGCATTTTTATCGGGAAAAAGGGTCAGCTTTTGGAGGATATTACAGTCCCTGACAATGAAACACTGGAAAGCAGTGTGACGGCGATCAAGGAATTTACTGAAGAATATCCGGATATTTTGATGAGCTTTCTTCTGGTGCCGGATGCCGCAAATGTAATTAGCAGCAGTCTTCCGCCTCTGGCTGAGACGGCAGATCAAAATGCAGGCATCTCTCTGGTTAAGAAGAAGCTGGGGAATTCTGTACAGTGGATAGACGGAGTCAAGGCCCTTAAGGAGCACAAGGACGAGAAAATATATTATAAAACTGACCCTCACTGGACGACACTGGGAGCGTTTTATGCTTTTGAAGAGGCTGCGCCGGTACTTGGGATTACGGCAGATGTTTCCAGCAGCTATGCGTCTTATCCAGTTACGGCGGACTTCAATGGTTCCCTGGCTTCAAGGAGCGGACGTGAACTGGATGCAGAGGAAGAGATTTCTATTTATGTGCCAAAGGATATAGATAATGATGTCATTGTCAATTATGTGGATGAGCAGAAAAAGACCACATCTTTATATAGTCGTGAAATGCTGAAGACCAGAGAAAAGTACAATGTCTTTCTGGGCGGAAACACATCGGTCGCCGACATTAAAACTATGGCGGATAATCAGAAAAAGCTGCTGATTATAAGAGATTCACAGGCCAATTGTTTTGCCCCCTTTCTGACACCGTATTTCCAGGAAATCGTGATGGTGGATCCGAGATACTATTCGGGTACAATAGACGATATTATGAAGACATATCAGATAACGGATGTTTTGTTTCTTTACGGCGGCAATACATTTTTTGAGGATAATAATATAAGTGGAGTATTAAACAGTGAGTAATCGCATAAAAGAGGAATTTGAACAAAAAAAAGGGCCGGTCAGGCTAAATAAGTTTTTAAGTGAGTCGGGGGTATGCTCCCGGCGGGAGGCGGACCGTCTGATTAAGAGCGGAAAGGTCACAGTGGACGGCAAACGGGCCGCAGTCGGGATGAAGATATTGCCGGGGCAGGTAATAAAGGTAGGAAACAAGCGGGTGTCCCGGAATGATGAGATGGTAGTGCTGGCAGTAAACAAGCCGGCGGGTATTATCTGCACCCAGGAGCGCAGGGAGCGCAACAGTATTGTGCGGTTTTTGGATTTCCCTGTCAGAGTCACTTATGCGGGGCGGCTGGACAAGGATTCCCGGGGGCTTCTTCTTATGACGAACAACGGGGATATCATCAATAAAATGATGCGTGCAAGAAACCGGCATGAAAAGGAATATAAAGTGACAGTCGATAAAGCTCTGACCTCGGATTTTCTTGAGAAGATGTCTTCGGGGGTATCTATACTGGACACAGTAACAAGACCCTGCAAGGTGGAGAAGCTTGGAAAATATACTTTTTCTATTATACTGACCCAGGGACTGAACAGGCAGATACGCAGAATGTGCGAGGCCTGCGGATATCAGGTGAAAGATTTGGTGAGAATCAGAATTATGAATATTGAATTGGGAAGACTAAAAGAAGGTGAGTACAGGAAGCTGACAGATGCGGAGCTAAACCGCCTGTACAAACAACTTCAGCAGGCAGGAGAGTAGATATGGCAGAGAAAAAAAAGAGAATGCGGGAGCTGGTAGAGCTCTTAAATCATGCGCGCCGTGCTTATGAGCAGCAAGATATGGAGATCATGAGCAATTACGAATACGATAAGTTATATGATGAACTTTTGGGACTGGAACAAGAATTGGGAACAACCCTTGCATCCAGTCCCACTGTAAATGTAGGGTATGAAGTATTGAGCGAGCTGCCCAAAGAACGCCATGAACGTCCCATGCTGTCATTGGACAAGACTAAAGATGCGAATCAGTTCAAGGAATTTCTTGGAAATCAGAAGGCAGTCCTCTCGTGGAAGCTAGATGGGCTTACCATTGTTCTGACATACCGGGATGGAACACTGGCAAAGGCAGTCACAAGAGGAAACGGAGAAGTGGGGGAGGTCATTACAAACAATGCAAGGGCATTTAAAAACCTGCCCCTTTGCATACCTTACAAAGGAGAACTGGTCTTAAGAGGCGAGGCTATCATCGGATATAAGGATTTTCAGAGGATCAATGAAGAGATTGCGGATGTAGATGCGAAATACAAGAATCCTAGAAACCTCTGCAGCGGCTCCGTCCGCCAGCTGAACAGCGAGATTACGGCGAGAAGAAATGTCCATTTTCTGGCCTTCACACTGGTGAGTGCCGGGGAAGTAGATTTTCATAATTCCCGGCACGAACAGCTAAAGTGGCTGGAGGAGCAGGGCTTTGAAGTGGTGGAAAACCATCTGGTGACAGCAGATAAGCTGGAGGAAGAAGTGGCATGGTTTGCAGAAAGAATTTTGGAAAATGATTTTCCTTCGGACGGGCTTGTTCTTGTCTATGATGATATTGCTTATGGACAGTCCCTGGGAAGCACAGCAAAATTTCCCAGAGATTCTTATGCCTTTAAATGGATGGACGAAGTGAAAGAAACAAAACTTTTGAAAATACAGTGGAGTCCTTCCAGGACAGGGCTTATCAATCCCATCGCAGTTTTTGAGCCTGTGGAGCTGGAGGGGACGACGGTCAGCCGTGCCAGTGTCCACAATATCAGCATAATGGAGAGTCTGGAGCTGGGAGAAGGGGATGAAATACAAGTTTACAAGGCGAACATGATTATCCCGCAAATTGCGGAAAACCTAACCCGCAGCGGAGTGAAGGACATTCCCACAGTCTGTCCGGTGTGCGGCGGTGATACAAAAATTTCCATGGAAAATAATACGAAAACCTTATACTGCACAAATCCTCTCTGTCAGGCGAAACAGATTAAAGCCTTTGATTTGTTTGTCAGCAGGGATGCGCTGAATATAGAAGGCCTCTCAGAAGCAACACTGGAAAAATTTATTGCCAGGGGCTTTATAAAAGACTTTTCAGATATTTTCTATCTGGACAGATATGAAGAGGAAATTAAATCCATGGAAGGATTTGGGCAAAAATCCTATGAAAATCTAATTAAGAGTACCGAGCGTGCAAAGGATACTACTCTGCCCAGGCTTGTGTACAGTCTTGGCATTGCCAATGTGGGGCTTTCTAACGCGAAAATGATATGCAGAGAGCTGGACAACGATCCAGAAAAACTGATGAATGTCACTGCTGAGGAATTAAATGCAATTTCCGGAGTGGGCAGCGTGATTGCCCGAAAGTTTGTGGATTATTTTGCGGAGAAAGAGCACAGGCAGCTGTTTGAGAAGCTTTTAAAGGAAGTGCATATTCCACAGAAAGAGACTCAAAGAAAAGAAGAACAGATATTTCAAAATATAAATTTCGTTATTACAGGAAATGTAGAGCATTTTGCGAACCGTAATGAAATAAAAGAGCTTATTGAAGCCAAAGGCGGCAAAGTGACAGGCTCGGTGACATCTAAAACAAATTATCTGATTAATAATGATGTACGGTCCTCATCTTCAAAAAACAAAAAGGCAAAGGAGCTTAATATTCCGATTATATCAGAAGAAGATTTCCTGAAAATGTTGTAACAGTTCAGCCATGCGAATTTTCGGCAGGATAGGCAGGAGAAAGCTTGCTTTTGTATGCAGATCCTGCCGAAAATTCATATGGCGTTCTGCCACAGCGAGATGAAGCACAGCGGAATCGAGCTGATGGCTGAACTGTTACAATATGACTAGGTTTAGAAAAAGTTCATTTGTGTCTGAATCACAACTGTACTATAATAGTCTTGTAATAGAAAGGAAGGGTACTATGTCAGATAAAGATTTTATTATAGAAGAAACCAATTATACAGAAGAATCAGATAACAAAGATGAGAAGGAACGCACAGGCGATACTGGGACGGATGACCGGGCCGACATGTGTGAAGACAAGGAGGAGGTTACTGCCCAAAGCGAGGACGACAAGGATGACGATGAGTATGAAAAGTATTGTATCATCTGTCACCGGCCGGAGAGTGTTGCAGGCAAGATGGTGGATCTCCCGAATAATATGACCGTATGCTCAGACTGTATGCGGAAAAGCTTTGATGCAATGACCGACGGCTCTATCGACTATAGTAAATTAATGAATATACCGGGTGTACAGTTTTTGAATTTGTCAGATATGGAGAATGTAACCCCTAAGAGTCAGAAGATAAAGAAGAAAAAGGAAAAACCAAAAGAGTATCATACACTGAGCATTAAGGATATTCCGGCTCCCCATAAGATTAAGGCACAGTTGGATGAATATGTGGTCGGACAGGAATATGCAAAGAAAACAATGTCCGTGGCAGTATATAACCATTACAAGCGGGTTGCCACCAACATGATGGATGACATAGAGATTGAAAAGTCCAATATGTTGATGATAGGGCCTACCGGGAGCGGAAAGACCTACCTTGTAAAAACACTTGCCAGACTTCTGGATGTACCTCTGGCGATTACAGATGCCACTTCTTTGACAGAGGCAGGCTACATAGGGGACGATATTGAGAGTGTTGTATCAAAGCTGCTGGCGGCTGCGGATAATGATGTGGAGCGTGCTGAGCAGGGAATTATTTTTATTGATGAGATTGATAAAATTGCAAAGAAACGGAATTCCAGTCAGAGAGATGTCAGCGGAGAGTCCGTACAGCAGGGAATGTTAAAACTGCTGGAGGGAAGTGAAGTGGAGGTGCCCGTGGGTGCAAACAGCAAGAATGCCATGGTTCCTCTGACTACAGTGAGCACAAAGAATATTCTTTTTATCTGTGGCGGTGCATTTCCGGACTTGGAGGAGATTATCAAAGAAAGACTGTCCCGCAAGACCGCGATGGGATTCAACGCAGAACTGAAAGATAAATATGAGCATGACAAGGACATTCTCTCTAAGGTGACCGTGGAAGATTTGAGAACCTTTGGGATGATACCGGAGTTTATCGGGCGTCTGCCCATTATCTTTACCCTCAAGGGACTGGATAAGGATATGCTGGTTAAGATACTCAAAGAGCCAAAGAATGCAATCTTAAAGCAGTATCAGAAGCTTCTTGCACTAGATGAGGTGAACCTTGAATTTGATGACGGTGCACTGGGCGCTATAGCGGAAAAGGCAATGAAAAAAGACACAGGAGCCAGAGCGCTGCGTGCAATCATAGAAGAATTCATGCTGGATATTATGTATGAGATTCCCAAGGATGACAATATCGGACAGGTTACCATTACCAGGGAATACATAGAAGGAACCGGGGGCCCTATCATTGAATTAAGAGGACAGAGAATGCCACTGTTGGGCCAGAACGGGGCGGCAGGGTATTTGAGTTAAGCCGTCTGTCTTAGTTTGTAGGGGGAAAATCATAATGCAGGAATTGGATTTTGAGTCCTTGGAAAAGAACCTGATAGATGTTATTGCAGAATCACATATTAAACTTGGATATACAAAAAGCCCCATGGGATTTTATTATCCCCTGGAGTCACTGAACAGCCTGCTGGGGACGGAATTATCCGTTTCTGAGATGGAAGAGGTACTGGAGATGTTCCGCAAGTTCGCCAAAGACACGTTGGGAAAGGTGTCCTGTTCTCACAATCATACGCGTTTTTGCATTCTGATACCCGCAGAAGGTATGGAATATGTACACAATACAGTGAAGGATACGGGGTTTTTAAAGGAATTTATTGAGAAAGTTCAGTATGGTAATTGCGATATTGAGGACATTAAAGAAGTATTCTCCAGATATTCTGGGAATGTGAGGTGTGAAGAGATACACAATGGAGAGTTCGATTACTTATTGTATTTCGAAGAAGGGATTCCGGATAACTACCGGTACTGCATCAAACTTGAAGGTGGGCATATCACTTATCATCGCTTTATGCAGAAAGATTATGAGGCACTGGGGTTTTAGTAATACA
>ENA-UOOM01000588-UOOM01000588.1-fermentation-metagenome-genome-assembly--contig:-NODE-588-length-40731-cov-7.453166_pt1 | contig 40731 bp, 33 predicted proteins | sample MGYA00245781_ERZ724031 | MGnify/ENA primary metagenome ERZ724031 (study PRJEB28704, sample SAMN03018317) | fermentation metagenome | biome: anthropogenic terrestrial biome; feature: soil; material... | reverse complement strand
CCAACTCAAAACAAAACTGACACCGATGGAAGTTCGGTGCCAGCCTGCTTCATTCTTTTTCCTTGCATTAGGGGGCGCTTTTTGTACAGTCCGTACATTCTGGGGCAGTTCATTTCACTCGAAAATAGGGGCTTTTTATATCTTGACTTGACAATTCAAGGTATAAAGGACCAGTATCTTTTCTCGCTCATTCATGCTAAGATGATGGTAATGGCTCATTGCTTGATATCCTCCCCATAGTTGTCGTCGTAAACACTATGGTATCGGATTCTTCGCTTTGAGTCATTCTTTTTTTCTGTTGCACTTGCATTGTAAATTCAAGATGTAAAAAATACACCATCAGACAAAGAATAAATCAAAAAGTACCGTGTCTGCTCCCTCAGATATAGATTGGAAGAAGTTACTAATCAAAATTTTTTTGCGTTTTTTGTATATTATGGTATAATATTGATAGTTTTTGCAGAAAATGTAATGGTTTTTTATACCATTACTAATATTCCAGGTGGTAAAATTAGCCATGTTGCTATGAAAGAAGAAAAATTGAGAATTCATAGAAGTCTAGGAATATTTTACTAGATATCAGACAAGAATATGAAAGAATTCAATATAAAAACTGTGTTTGTTGTATTTTTATTGATTCTCAGAAAGATTGAAATAAAATAAGAAAGGATGAGAATATGAAGCGATTCATGGCAATCATTATGATTTTACTTATGGCAACGAGTACCCCTGTTTTTGGGGCAATTGTCACAAATGCCGATCCGTGGGCGGAAGCTTCTATGGAGTATGCATATAACCAAGGGATTATTACAGAAGAGAACCTTCTGGATGCCAAAAGGGAAATCACAAGGCTTGAATTTTGCAAAATTGTAGTATTACTATATGAAAAAAGTGCGGGAGAGAAATTGGTGCCCCAAAACGAAAGCCCTTTTACTGATTGTAATGCACCGGCAGTGATTGCGGCTTATGAAGCAGGTATTATAAGCGGAACAGAACCGACAAAGTTTGAGCCCAACGCAAGCTTAACAAGGGAACAGCTGGCCATTTTGCTGAACAGGATACTGTATGTTTGGGGTATCACATTAACCTCGGGAACTGAAAAATATGCATTCTCCGATATTTCTAATCTAATGGAGCCTTCCATTGATGTGATTCATAAGGTGAAAGCAGCAGGAATTTTAGTTGGTGAGGATGATGGCAAGTTTTACCCCATGAGAGCCTTAACTTTTCAGGAGGCGGTCATCGGTTTGGTGAAAATGTGCCGCTATGCTGAGGACAAAAAGAACACCGACGACAATGCAAAGGCAGGGGAAGAAGCCGATACCCCGGAAGAATTGCATCAAACCCCGGTAGAACCTCCGTTGGCAGAAGCTCCAAGCCCATCGGAAGAGGGGGAAAAGAGTGCAAATGCCTATGAAACGGTTTATATCAAGGACAAGGCAATTTCTTTGGGGGAAACTTCCGGCCAATTAAAAGCGCTTTGGGGAGATCCCGATCGCGTTGATACAACGGTGTATGGTTTGAAAAGATATGTGTATTTAGGGGACTATGAGAATTATTTTTTTGTAACCCTTCGGGAGGATAAAATCATTGAAATTTTTGTGCCCACACGTCTGTTCACTTATTTGGGAACAAAAGGCGGCGGAACCTCTGCGGATATCAAGCAGCTGAACTATATCAGTTTGGTGGAGCATAGCGGTATTGTTGATACAGACACCACCCACGCAAGTATCCCTTTGGATTATAAAGGCATTATTAGCGGGATTTTACTTCAAGAGAAAGAATTTGCTTACGGCAATTATGTGAAGAGTGGTTTGACGGCGGCGGAGCGGGAAAATATCGAGGCGGAATTATTAGATATCATTCAGGCAAAGCGCAAAGAAGAAGGGCTACCTTTGCTGACAGTAGTTCCAAAGCTATCCGCTGGGGCGTTATCCCATAGCAAGGATATGGTTGAAAATGATTTTCTTAGCTATACAGGAAGTGATGGCAGCAATCCCTTCACCAGAATTATGGCGCAGCAGATTACCTTCACAAGTGCTTCCGAGGTCATTGCAAAACAGCGGGGGGACGTAACAAATGTGTATCAGCAGTGGATTCGGACACCGGCACAGCTGGAAAGCTTGCTTGATCCTTCTGTAGATTTGATGGGAATCGGTGCTGCACAAAAGGGAAAAGAGCTTTATGTCACTGTGGATTTTTGCGGTGGCGTGAAAGAGGATTAAGTTAATTTAAAACAAGGGGCTTGCATGATATGCAAGCCCCTTCAGACTGTCGAAGAACCCACTCGACGCGTTAAGCGAAGGATGGGTTCTTTCCATAGGAGAAAAAGACATGATGCAAAAATAGGATAGATGCGGAAGGATGGCGGTCCTTCCACTTCCACATTGCCAGCTTTTTGAGATTCATGGCAACAAACTTAAGCTTAACCCAATTTGTTACCTAAGTTAAGCTGCAGTAGAGCGTGTGGCGCATCCCAAATTTCACTTTTGCATCGGCGAAGACGCGCTCAATTGTCTCTTTTCGCTTTCTGTAAAGTTCTTTGTATTTCGGCGTGTGCCGGATATCTTCCGCCAGTTCCACATAGTCTTGCCACATATGCCGCGTCACTGTTTTTGTAAAATCCCTGCTCTCAGTGCAGCCAGAGCGGGACGGACATTTTTCGCAGATATAACTCTGGCTTTTGTATTTCCGGTATCCTCACGGTTTTTTCTCCGAAGAATGAAAATTCCTGTGGACTATAAAGCCGCAATCACTGCATCGGCAAACTCTTCCGTGGAGGCAGTGCCTCCCATATCCGGTGTCAGAATTTTTCCTGTGCCAATGACAGTTTCTACTGCTTTTTCAATGGCCGCAGCTTTTTCGCCTTCTCCCAAGTGTGCCAGCATAAGGGCGGTGGAAAGAATGGCCGCAGTAGGGTTGATTTTATGCTGTCCCGCAATATCCGGAGCAGAGCCGTGGATAGGCTCAAAAATAGCGCCGTCCACGCCGATATTGGCACTGGGGGTCAATCCTAAGCCGCCAACCAGCCCGGCACAAAGATCGGATATAATATCTCCGTAAAGATTTGGGCAAACCAGTACATCATATTCCTCAGGATGCATCACCAGACGCATACACATTGCATCCACAATACTGTCGTTAAACTGAATTTGTGGGTATTCCTTGGCAATTTTTCTGGCAATATCAAGGAACATACCGTCGGTACATTTCATAATATTTGCTTTATGCACAGCGGTTACTTTTTTTCTGCCTTCTCTTACGGCATACTCAAATGCATAGCGAATAATACGCTCGCAGCCCTTTCTGGTAAAAAGCTTGATGCTTTCTGCAGTGTCTTCATCAACCATCCGCTCAATGCCTGCATAAAGATCCTCCGTATTTTCCCGAACGATAACCAAATCAATATTTTCAAATTTTGTAATCACACCGGGATAGGTTTTCGTCGGACGAACATTTGCGTATAAATCAAAGGTTTTTCGAAGGGCAACATTCACACTGCGAAAGCCTGTGCCAACAGGTGTGGTAATGGGCCCCTTCAGGGCTATCCCTGTTTTACGGATAGATGCAATTGTTTCGTCGGGCAGGGGTGTGCCGTATGCCTCAATCATGGCTGCGCCTGCTTGGGCTTCCTCCCAATGAATGTTGATGCCTGTTGCTTCGACCACCTTTTTTGCTGCCCCAATAACCTCGGGGCCGCTGCCGTCACCGGGAATTAAAGTAACTTGATATGCCATTTTTCTTTCCTCCTGCAATAAAGCTAATTTTATTTAAAACGGTTTCCTCGTATTCTTTATAAATCTATTTTTCTTATCACGCATAAGAAGAAAATTTGTTTTAGTTGGATTCTTTTGTATAATTGAGCAGTCCGCCTGCCAAAAGAATGTCTTTTTGCCGTGCGGAGATGTTCAATCTGGTTTCAATTTCTTCCCCTGTACGCAAATGGGTTACCAAAACATTCTGACCGTCAACGGCACCCTTAATTTGGTCTGCCGCATATTTGATAATAAACTGGTCTCCAAGCTGAATGGTGTCATAATCCCATTCGTTTGCGAAAACCAAAGGGAGAATCCCGTTGTTGACCAAGTTTGCCATATGGATTCTGGCAAAGGATTTTGCCAAAACGGCCTTTACACCTAGCTGCAAAGGGGCCAACGCAGCATGCTCCCGGCTGCTCCCCTGGCCATAGTTTTGCCCCGCAATGATAAAACCGCCGCCTGCCACCTTGGCACGTGCAGGGAATTTAGGGTCACAGGGTGTTAAACAGTAGTCCGCCAGATAAGGCACATTGGAGCGGTAGGGCAGAAGCTTTGCATTGGAGGGCATAATATGGTCTGTTGTAATATTATCTCCCACCTTAATCAATGCACCCCCCTGAATATCCTTGGGCACCTTTGTGTTTTTGGGGAACGGCTGAATATTGGGGCCACGCACTACGGCAACAGATTCTCCGGCGGGTACGGGCGGAATAATCAAATTGTCATTTACTAAAAAATGCGCAGGCATGGAAACCAACGGAGCCTCTCCCAAAACATGGGGATCCGCTACCTTTCCGGAAACGGCGCTTGCAACAGCGGTTTCCGGGCTTACAATATAAACCTGTGCAGATTTCGTGCCGCTTCTGCCTTCAAAATTACGATTGATGGTTCGCAGGGAAACAGCATTGGTGGCAGGGGCCTGTCCCATGCCGATGCAGGGCCCGCAGCCGCACTCCAAAATACGAGCACCGGCAGAAATAATATCGGCAAGTGCGCCGTTTTCCGCCAGCATATTCATGACCTGCTTGGAGCCGGGGGCAATGACTAAGCTTACATTGGGATGAACGGTTTTGCCTTTTAACAATGCCGAAACAGTCATCATATCGGTGTAAGAGGAATTGGTGCAGCTGCCGATGGCTACTTGATCCACCGCTAAGCCTTCTATCTCTTTCACCTTCTTAATATTGTCAGGGCTATGGGGACAAGCCACCAAAGGAACAATTTTAGATAAATCAACGGTAATTTCCTCGTCGTATGCCGCATCAGCGTCGGCGGAAAGCTCTATCCAATCCTCTTCTCGCCCCTGGGCCTTCAAAAACGCCTTTGTCACCTCGTCGCTGGGGAAAACAGAGGTGGTTGCACCCAGCTCTGCGCCCATGTTTGTAATGGTTGCTCTTTGGGGAACGCTAAGGCTTTTTATGCCCTCGCCGCCATATTCCATAACCTTACCTACCCCACCTTTTACTGAAAGCAAACGAAGCACTTCAAGGATAACATCCTTCGCCGTAACCCATGGCTGTAACGTGCCTATCAGATTGATACGGCAAACTTTGGGCATTGCCAGATAATAGGCACCGCCGCCCATGGCCACAGCAACATCAAGGCCGCCGGCACCAATGGCCAGCATACCGATGCCGCCGCCGGTGGGCGTATGGCTATCGGAGCCCAAAAGGGTTTTCCCGGGTTTGCCGAAGCGCTCTAAATGCACTTGATGGCAAATGCCGTTTCCCGGCTTAGAGAAGTAAATGCCGTGTTTTTTTGCAACGGTTTGAATATATTTGTGATCATCCGCATTTTCAAAGCCTGTTTGTAGGGTATTGTGGTCAATATAAGCAACGGAACGCTCTGTTTTTACTCTGGGGATGCCCATTGCCTCAAATTGCAGGTAAGCCATGGTTCCTGTGGAATCTTGGGTAAGGGTTTGATCAATCTTAATGGCAATTTCTTTGCCGGCAATCATGGTTCCGCTCATCAGATGGGAGCTGATCAGCTTTTCGGTAAGGTTCATGTAAGTACGTCCTCCTTATTTCGTCTTCTTTTTTCAATCCAATAGGTGTGGGACAAGCTGCTGCACTGCCTCAGCCAATTCTTCTTTGCTGATAAACGTAACACGGCCATCCGCATAAAGGTTGTCAACCCAGTTTAGCAAAATAGTTGCCTCGGGAGAGTTTTTATGAATCTTATTTTCTCCCGTCAGTCCAAGATACTGGTTGAGCCAGTAAGCAATGCCCGCAGACCCGGAATTTTTATTAATTTCAACACCGATGGGACGGTTTAAAATTTTAGATGTATTAAAAATGTTATAGATTTCTTCATCCTTCGCCATGCCGTCGGCATGAATGCCCGCTCTTGTTACATTAAAATCTCTGCCTACAAAAGGGGTTCTGTCGGGAATTTGGTAGTTCAAATCCGACTCAAAATACTCGGCGATTTCGGTAATAACCGTGGTATCCATTCCGTCCAAGGTGCCTCGCATTTGTGCGTATTCCATGACCATAGCCTCAAGAGGTGTGTTTCCTGTTCTCTCGCCTATGCCAAGGAGGGAACAGTTGACAGAGCTTGCGCCATAGAGCCAAGCGGTGGTGGCATTGACAACGGCCTTATAAAAATCGTTATGCCCATGCCATTCAATCAGCTCGCTGGGGATTTGGGCAAAGTGGTTAATGCCGTAAACAATACCGGCTACACTTCTGGGCAGGGTAGCACCGGGATAGGGAACACCGTACCCCATGGTATCGCAAAAGCGAATTTTTACGGGAATTTGATATTGATCCATCAATTTCTTTAATTCGGTGGCAAAGGGAACCACAAAGCCGTAGTAATCCGCCCTGGTAACGTCCTCAAAATGGCAGCGGGGACGAATGCCAAGGTCTAAAGCGGCTTTTACGATTTCCAAATAATCATGGAGAGCCTGGGCTCTTGTTTTATGCAGCTTATTAAAAATATGGTAGTCAGAACAGCTGACCAATATGCCGCATTCTTGTAAATTCATATCCTTTACCAATTTAAAATCTTCTTTTGTGGCACGAATCCAACCGGTGATTTCAGGGAATTTTAACCCCATTTCCTGACAAGCGCGAATGGCTTTTCGGTCGGTTTCGCTGTAAAGGAAGAATTCGCATTGGCGAATTTTTCCCTTGGGCCCGCCAAGGCGGCTGAGCATTTCATAAAGGGTGGTGATTTGTTTCACGGTATAGGGTGCTCGGGCCTGCTGACCATCACGAAAGGTGGTGTCAGTCATCCAAATTTCATCTGGAGAATTCATAGGAACCAAACGATAGTTAAAGGTACACTTTGGAATTTCATCGTAATTGTAATTATCACGGTAAAGATTGGGCGTATCTACGTTCTGCAAGCTGTACTTGTATTGTCTTAATTCCAATAGATTTGTTTTATTGTTATAAGAAAGCATGGAATCCCCCCTTGATTTTCTATGTGCCTAATCACACTACTCTGTATTTATAAAATATATCAATAAATACTCTTTTCGTCAATAGAAAATAATGCATAATATCAATATATAAAAAAGGTTTTTTTACGAAAAACTGCATAAAATTAAATGGATGCATGAAAATTTGGGATTGAAACCATAAGATTGAAGCATGGTTTGGCATAAATAGATAGAACCGATTAATAAAATGCATGGTTTTATTTTAGGGTTCAAGGAGATTTGTATTTGAGCAGCAAACAGAAGACAACAGAAAGAGACACTTGCATTGCCGCTGCCTCAAAATCTCCTTTGGTAATACGCGAAAATGCTTAAATGAAAAAATGCCCTCAATGCATTGGCAAAGAGAGCCTTGGGAAATTTTGTGTATGCTTTGCTTTCTTATAAAAACACCTGAAGCCGACAGCCCATTACTGACTTGCAAGAACACTTTCGGCAAATTCGTTTCGCACCAAATCGGTAAAGGGAACCCTCTGGGTCAGCTGGCCGCCTTGCTCCATAATATCTTGAATCAGCTGGAAGCCTTCTTCGGAAAATACAGGGTCCTCTTTCCAGGTATCCTGTGCTTTATAACGCGCAATAATCGTGGTTAAGGTTTCCACATCAGAATCGGGGAATTGGGGGGCAATTACCGCGGCAATTTCCTCTGCGGAATGCTCTTTTACCCAAAGCTGCCCCTTGTAGATGCCTCTTGTGAATGCATAGATGATTTCCGGATGCTGGTTCATAAAGTCATCCCTTGCCATATAAACGGTGTATGGCACATAGCCGCTGGCGGCACCGAGAGAGGCAACAATGTAGCCGCTGCCGCTGTTTTCCAGCGTGGTGGCCACAGGCTCAAACTCTACGGTGTAATCCCCCACATTGCCTGCAAAGGCGCCGGCGGTGGAGGAAAAATCAATGTTATTAATAATTTCAACATCCTCATTTAATTTCAAGCCGTTTTCTTTCAGCACATACTCCAAAACCATTTCGGGCATACCGCCCAATCTGCCGCCGATGACAGAGCTTCCTTTTAGGTCTTCCCACTGAAAGTCCGGTTCATCCACCCGTGAAACAAGAAAATTTCCCGCTCTTTGGGTGAGCTGAAGAAAGGCCTTGGGATAATCCTCCTTGCCTTCATTGTAAACATAGATACCGGCTTCGGTGCCCAAAAGGGCAATATCTGCGGAATCGGAAAGAAGCGCCGTCATAGATTTGTCTGCCCCATTGCCAATGGCAACCGTTACCTCCAAGCCTTCCTCTTCAAAAAAGCCCAGCTCCTGCGCAACATACTGGGGCGCATAAAAAACGGAATGTACAACCTCATTCAGTCTGACGGGTGTAAGCTCTGCCTGCTCTGCGTTTTGAGAAGAACAGCCTGCCAGCATAGAAAGGGTCATCCCGCCTGCACATAAAATGGATAAAAATTTTTTCATGGAAAACCTCCTGGGAATCAATTCATTGCTACTATATGCACGAAGGGATTGAAACTCAAATTGTCCATGGGAAAAATTCGGTTTTTTTAATAGGTTTTTATAGAAAATTGGTGTATAATAAATACTTAGTATGGATAAATATCAGCGTATTCCAGAAAGTATCAAAGAGAAGAAGCTGTTTTTTTAGATATAGAAATACAGGAGGTCAAGAATGGCTGAAAAAATAATGTTGATCGATGGAAATAGTATTGTAAACCGTGCCTTTTATGGGGTTCCTATGCTGACAAATAGCGAGGGGCAGCACACAAACGGTGTTTATGGTTTTTTAAACATCCTTTTTAAATTAATGGATGAGGAAGCGCCGCAGTATTTGGCGGTAGCGTTTGATTTGCACGCCCCTACCTTTCGCCACAAGGAATTTGAGGGGTATAAAGGCACCAGAAAAGGGATGCCGGAGGAACTGCGGGAGCAGATGCCTTTATTAAAGGAAATGCTTTTGGCCATGAACGTAAAAATTTATGAAATGGAAGGTTATGAGGCGGATGATATTTTGGGCACTCTTTCTGCCAAGGCGGAGGCCCAAGGCGTAGTGCCCGTTGTTGTTTCCGGCGATCGGGATTTGTTACAGTTGGCAAGTGAAACTTTAAAGGTCCGTATTCCGAAAACAAAGGGCGGACGCACGGAAACAGAGGATTATTTCGGTAAGGATGTTGTGGAAAAATACGGCGTTACGCCTTTGGAATTCATAGATGTAAAAGCGCTGATGGGAGATGCCTCCGATAATATTCCCGGTGTTCCCGGTATTGGTGAAAAAACAGCCGTAAAGATCATTCAGGAGTATCACGATTTGGAAAATGCTATTGCCCACAGTCAAGAAGTAAAGCCGAAAAAGGCATCGGAAAACTTGGCGGAATTTCAGGAGCAGGCAAGGCTGAGTAAATTTTTGGCCACAATTATCCGGGATATGCCTCTTGCCTTGGAAAAAACGGAAACCGAAATTCACGATATGTTTAATCCGGCGGCCTATGATTTGGTAAAACGGCTGGAGTTAAAAAGTATGTTTGGACGGTTTGAGCAGGAAGAGGTGCAAACAGTACAAACCCAAGATTTCAAAGGGATTTACACCGCAGAGGAAGCAAAAGCATTTTTTGCGGCTTTGCAAAAGGGAGAATATGCGTATCTTCCCTTTACAGATGAAGGCGCTTGCCAAGGCCTTGCCCTCTATGAAGAAGGAATGGGCGGCTTTTGGCTTGAAACCGGAGAAGGGCTTTCCGAACAGCAGCTGTTTTTGGCGGCGCAATCCTTCTTTACGGAAAAGGAATATGCAAAAATTGGCCACGATATTAAAAAGGATATTAAGCTGCTGCGAGAAATTTTAGGCAACACACCGGAAATTTCTTTTGACACGGCAATTGCCGCATATATTCTGAATTCTACCGGTGCTTCCTATGAATATGATGATTTGGCAAAGACCTTTTTAAACGAGATTTATCCTGCCGTAGAGGAAGTTTTGGGGAAGGGGAAAAGCAAAAAGGCTTTTTCCGCCCTTTCCAAAGAGGAAAGAAAAAACTTTGCCGTTCAGCAGACAAAGGTTTTTTACGAAGCGAAAAAAAGTATGGCAGCACAGCTGGAAGAAAACGGACAGCATACACTTTTTTATGATATTGAAATGCCTCTGATTTATGTTTTGGCGGATATGGAGGCCTATGGCATTAAGGTGGATAAAAAGGCCTTAACGGCATATCAAAAAAGCCTTGAAATCAGCATTGATGCCATTACAAAGGAAATTTTTCTCCTTTCGGGAGAAGCGTTTAACTTAAATTCCCCAAAGCAGCTGGGCGTTATTCTGTTTGAAAAGCTGGGCTTAAAGGGCGGCAAAAAAACAAAAACGGGGTATTCCACTGCGGCGGATGTTTTGGAAAAATTGAGATTTGAGCACCCCATGGTGGAAAAGATTTTGTATTATCGTCAGTTGGCGAAGCTGAAAAGCACTTATGCCGACGGACTTTTGGCAGTTATGGATGAAAAAACGGAAAAAATTTATTCTACATTTAATCAAACCATTACCGCTACGGGACGCATTAGCTCTACCGAGCCGAATTTGCAAAATATTCCCGTAAGGCTGGAGCTAGGCAGGGAGTTGCGTCGGGTATTTATCCCCCAAAGTGAGGAATATTGCTTCTTGGATGCGGATTATTCTCAAATTGAGCTTCGGGTGCTTGCCCATATTGCTGAGGATAAGACTTTGATCAATGCCTTCAAAAACAATCAGGATATTCATAGGTTGACGGCATCTCAAGTATTTCATGTGCCCTTTGAGGAGGTAACATCCTTGCAAAGAAGCAATGCAAAGGCGGTGAATTTCGGGATCGTGTATGGTATCGGTGCTTTTAGTCTAAGTCAGGATTTGGGCATTACCAGAAAAGAGGCAGAGCAGTATATTTCTGCCTATTTTGCGAAGTATCCCAACATTAAAAAATATTTAGATGAAACCGTTGCCAATGCCACTGCGCAGGGCTATGTTTCCACCCTTTGGAACAGAAGAAGAGCTATGCCGGAGCTTTTGAGCAACAATTTTATTCAGCGTTCCTTTGGCGAGCGTGTGGCGATGAATATGCCCATTCAGGGCAGTGCGGCAGATATTATTAAAATTGCCATGGTAGAAGTGCATAAAGCGCTGAAAGAAGGGGGCTTCCGTTCCCATTTGATTTTGCAGGTGCACGATGAGCTGCTGATTGAAACCCATTTGGAGGAAAAAGAAGCGGTGGCAAAAATTTTGAAGGAAAAAATGGAGCAGGCGGCGCAGCTTTCTGTTCCGTTGGATGTGGATGTGCATGAAGGAAATTCGTGGTTTGAGGCGAAATAAGAAGAGGGATGCGCAATGAAGGTTATCGGTTTGACAGGAGGGACGGGAAGCGGCAAGGGGATTGTCAGCCAATGCTTGAAAGGAGCGGGGGCGGCGGTTATTGATGCCGATTTGATTGCCCATGAGATCATAAAGCAAGGGAAGCCGGCCTATGAGGAACTGATTTTATATTTTGGAAAGCAAATTTTAGGGGAAGACGGTGAAATTTTCAGGCGAAGGCTGGGGGAGATCGTGTTCCGGGATAAACAAAAACTGGAATTTTTGAACCGATGCACCCATAGATATATCGCACAGGAGGTTGCTTCGCAAATACAAGAATGTAAAGAAATGAAAAAAGCAAAACTGGTGGTCATAGACGCACCGTTGCTGATTGAAGCAGGCCTTGCGGAAATTTGTGATGTCATTTGGGTTGTTTACGCCGATGAGGAGGTACGTACCCGCCGTATCATGCAGCGGGATGGCATTACATATGAAACGGCAAGGGCCCGCATTGGCAACCAAATGTCTTGGGCGGAATATGAAGGCTATGCCCAAGAGGTGATTGATAACAGTCAAACTGTGGAAGAGGTGCAAAAGCAGGTGGAAATGCTGATAAAAAAGTATGCTTGAAGCAGTGAATTGGCAGTGAAAGGGGAGTTTTCTCGGCATCAGTTTGTAAATTCTTTCAAAACCGGAAAAGAAGGTTTAAACTATTAAGAATCGTAGGTGAAGAAATGTTTCGATTACTCAGGAAAATGCTTGTTTGGATTTTCTTGCTTTTGGGCATGGGGATAGTTGGCTATTTTGTTGTATTGCCCAAGGTATTACCTTTAGAATATCGAGAACAGGTAAAAGCGTACGCAGACCTGTACGATGTGGAGGAATCCTTGATTTTTGCTGTCATTTTTTGCGAAAGCCGTTTTGACCCCGATGCCCATTCCAGGGCGGATGCCCAAGGGCTAATGCAGGTGACGACGGAAACGGGCTGGTGGGTAGCCAGCAGAGTGGAAGCATTGGACGCCGATACCATGGATCTGAAGGATCCGGAAACCAGCATCGCCGTGGGAACCTGGTATCTTAGCTGGTTGGAGGATAAATTTCATGAGGTTCAGCCTACGGTTTTGGCGGCATACAATGCAGGGCATGGAAAGGTGAGCCAATGGCTTGCCGATGAAGCATACAGTGAGGATGGCTATCATTTAAAGGAAATCCCCTTTTTAGAAACAAATAGCTATGTAAAAAAGGTGACACTTGTGCAAAAGCTTTATAAAATTTGCTATGGCTTATAGCTTTTTGGGAGGCACACATGAAAAAGAAAATACTATGTCTGTTTCTTCTTAGCATTTTGGCCTTTTCGGGCTGCACAAAGGGAGCGGATGAAAAAAACAATTTTAATGTTTCAGGCAATTTGGCGCAGACCCAAGGGGAAAGCCGCGTTATGACGCTATCCATGCGGGTTCCCGAAACCCTAAACCCCTTGCGGAACAGGGAAGAAACAGTGGATACCATTTTAAAGCTAATTTATCAGCCTTTGATTGCCTTTGATGAGACGGGCAAGCCCTGCCCCTCCGTGGCCAAGGCTTGGAGTTTTTCCGAGGATGGAAAAACCCTTTCTTTGGAGCTTCGCAGTGATATTACATGGCAAAACGGTGAAACCTTGACTACTGATGATGTGGCGTTTTCCATTGAAACCATACGGGGCGCCGCCGAGGATTCGGTGTATAAAAAGGTGTTGGAGTACGTTTCCGGCTATACAAAAACCGGGCCGTATTCCATAGAAATTCGTTTTCATACGCCGTTTAGCAAGAACATTGCGGCCCTTTCCTTTCCTGTTATTTCCTCTGCCTATTATCAGGGGCAGACGGACCCCAAAAGCGGAGCCAATATGATTCCCATGGGAAGCGGGCCCTATGCAATGCAGTCCTATTCCGTTGCGTCGGAAATGATATTGACTGCAAATCCTGCTTATGCAGAGGGGAAGGCGGAAATAGAAACCATATCCGTGCGCACCATAGGCGGGGCCGAAACGGATGTGTACGCCTTCGATCAGGGAATGACGGATATTTTGGTAACAGATGCCATCGAAACCGGAAGATACGCCGATGAAGGGGTAACGGGGGTGTATCAATTTACCTCAAATCAGTATGATTTTGTTGGGTTTAATTTTCAGCGCACCTTATTTCAAGATAAAAATATGCGGCAGGCCGTTGCCTATGCATTGCCGAAAAAAACGATTTGCGAAAATGTTTATTTGCAGTATGCCAAGGTTGCCTATACGCCGGTAAGTCCCAACTCCTGGTTATATGAGGAAAATGTGGCACCCTATGAATTTGACACGAGTATGGCGGCAACCCTGTTGAAAAATGCCGGATGGACGGATCAAGACGGCGACGGCAGGCTGGAAAAGGACGGCGAAGATGGGACGGAGCAGCTTTCCGTGACTATTTTAGTCAATCAGGAGAACAGCGCAAGGCGGCAGACGGCAACAAAGCTTCGGGATGAGCTGGGGCTTTTGGGGTTTGAAGTTACCTTGGACATTGTACCTTTTGCACAATATCAGGAAAAATTTATCGGCGGTGATTTTGACCTTGTGGTAGGCGGGTGGCAGATGTCCCCTGTTACAAATTTATATGATTTTTTTGGCACCGGAGGAAGCTTGAATTATATCGGCTATCAGGATGACCAGATGAATGCGTTGCTTACGGCTGCCAATGAAGCCGTAGGGGAAGGGGAAACGTTATTGGCTTATAGTAGTCTGCAAAAGCGTATTGCAGAGGAGCTGCCTTATATCAGCATTGCTTTTCGCAGCAAGGCAATGTTTGCATCCGGCCGAGTTGGGGGTGTGGTGACGCCCACGGAGGAGAATATTTTTTATTCTGTGAATCGATGGACGTTTGCCCAAGAGAATTAGAGTAGGGGGAGTTATGTCTGAATTGAGGAAAAACCCTTTTACAGGAGAATGGACGCACTATGCAGAAAACAGAAGGAATCGCCCTTATGAGTTTTTGCATAAAATTGAGATGAAGCAGCAAGGAAAGGAATGTCCTTTTTGCGGAGGAAATGAGGAGAAAACAACGGCGCCACTTTATCAGGACCATGCCGGTCAAGCTTGGACAATTCGTGTTTTTCCCAATATGTTCCCAGCGGTGGAGGAAGGCGCGGAGGCGCTTTCTGAAAATCCCTTTTATCAACACGTTGCCTGCGAGGGATTACATGAAGTATTGGTAGATACACCAAATCATGAGGAGACCATAGACAAATTTACCAAGGAACACTTGGAAAAGGTTCTTTCTGTGCTGCAGGCACGCTACCGCAAAATGAGGGATACAAAGAGAATCAAGTATATTCAAATTTTTAAAAACTGCGGGCCTTCTGCCGGCATGAGCATTCGCCATTCCCATTGGCAAATCATTGGAATGCCGGTGCTGCCCCAGCGGGAGAGCTTAATGGAACAATATATGAAGGCGGAGGATTGCCTTTTTTGCAAAATGCTTGCCTATGAAAAGAATGTGGGGCTGCGCATTGGGGCAGAAAATCGTGATTTTTTGGCGATTGCCCCTTATGCCTCCCGTTTTCCGTATGAGCTTTGGATTTGTCCAAAACGACATATCACAAGCCTTGCAACTGTGAAAACGGAGGAGCTGGCTTCTTTGGCGGATATTTTACACGGTATTTTGCCGAAGGTTTCCGCCTTGCGTGAGGATGTGGGATATAATATCTGTATGATTGACGGTGCCATAGACGGGGCCTTTCACTGGCATATGGAAATCCTCCCCAGAATCGGCGGTTTTGCAGGCTTTGAATATGCAACGGGCAGCTATATCAATTCTGTTTTGCCGGAGCAGGCGGCGAAATATTATCGAAATAAAATTTAGCCTCATGTGTTTTTTGGAAAGCATCCATAAAAAAAGGAGCGTAAAAAATGTTCCATATAAGCCGCACCCTTTTTCCGAAAATATTTGCAACAAGTGTTACAAATATTTTTCATACTGTTTCCGTGTGTGCCTTTTTCTGTAAGCGTACAAAAATCCTTAGGAGTACCCCTTTTTTGTGGGGTGCTGCCTAGGGATTTTTTTGTATGCTCGAATAGAGGGGAATCAGAAAGGCTTTGCTGCCTTCACGCCGCACAAAACTGCTTTTTCCGTTACCTGTGCCGCCAGAATGCCCACCAAATCCACGGGGGCTGTGGGAAGCTCAATTTCTTCCGTGGAGAGGCAAAACAGTGTGTCTCCATCCAAGGTGGTGTGGACAGGGGAAATGCATCTTGCCAAACCGTCATGGGCCATGCCTGCTACCTTTGCCGCCTGTGCCTTGGTAAGCTTCACATTTGTTGCAATGATTCCGATGGTGGTGTTTTTTCCGGAAAAGGAAAGAGTAGAGGCTTGATGGAGTATGCCTTGGGCCGTATCCAGAAAATGCCCTTTCTCATCCTTTGTGCCTGCAATGATTTTTCCGTTTTCTATGATGTCGCCAAAAGCGTTAACGGCAATCAATGCGGCAACGGTAATGCCGTTTTTGGTTGTTTCTGACCAAGAGCCGATTCCGCTGTTGCACCAGCCCGCTGTTCCCCTAAGTTTGCCCACCGTTGCACCACAGCCTGCCCCAACATCGCCTTCCGCCAAAAACTGGTCGGTGGCATTTTCACAGGCCCGTCTTCCCATTGCTTTATCGGGGCGGCAAAAGACATTGCCGTTTTCTAAGTCGTATAATACAGCCGCAGGAATAATAGGCACCTTTGTTATGCCCACGTCAAAACCAATGCCCTTTTCCTCCAGATACTCCATAACGCCGCAGGAGGCCTCTAACCCAAAGGCGGAGCCGCCGGAGAGAACAACGGCGTGCACTTTTTCCATGGCATTGATGGGGTTTAATAAATCGGTTTCCCGGGTTCCGGGGGCGGCGCCTCTTACATCCACACCGCAAACGGCGCCCTTTTCGGCAAGCACAACCGTTACGCCGGTTTTGCCCTCATGGTTTTCTGCATGGCCTACCTTAAGGCCCTGAATATCTAATATTGTATGCATCCTCGGTTTTCCTCCGTTTTTTTCTTTCATACTACAAGGTTTGGGGCATTTTGTAAATACGAATGAAAAAGGATATGCACCAAAAAAAATGTCCTTCTATACAATGTGGTAAGATGCCTTTTGGAGGGAACAGCATGGGGTACTACTTAGTTGAGGGCGGAAGACCCATTGGCGGTGAGTTTGCGGTAAGAGGGAGCAAAAATGCGGCATTGCCTATTTTAGCGGCAACACTTCTTGCGAAGGATGAGGTGGTGCTGGAGAATTGTCCGTTAATACGGGATTTCTATTTGACGCTGGATATTTTAAAGTCTTTAGGCTGCAGGGTGGAGCTTAAGGACAGAACGGTGGTCATTGATACAAAGAAAATCCAAGACGTGAAAATTCGGGAGGAAACGGTGCAAAAAATGCGTTCCTCCATCCTTTTTTTAGGTGCTCTTTTGGGGCGGGAGCATCGGGCGATTTTGGGGCATCCCGGCGGGTGTGCCATTGGAAAGCGGCCCATTGATATTCATTTGCGTGCCTTTGAAAAAATGGGCGTAGAGATCGAAGAAAAGGAAGGGCTTTTTTATTGCACAGCTCCTCATATTTTGGGGTACCATATTTATTTGAACTACCCCAGTGTAGGAGCTACAGAAAATATTTTGCTTTTGGCGGTAAAAGCAGAGGGGGTCACTGTCATTCACAATGCCGCAAGGGAACCGGAAATTGTGGCATTGGTTCGTTTTTTGCGTGCCTGCGGAGCTGAAATTTACGGCGAAGGCACACCTTCCATTATGATTGAAGGGGTGAAAAAGCTGCATGGGGCTTATTTTTCCATCCCCTTTGACCGTATTGAGGCAGGCACACTCCTTTGCGCCTCGGCCATGACCGGCGGGGAAATTTCCTTAATGGGTGCAGAAAAAGGTGATATGGAAGCAACCTTAGAGGCCATGGAAAAAACAGGGTGTCAATTTACGTTTGAGGCAGAGAAAATTTGCATGAAACCACCGAAAAAACTGAAGTCGGGCTTCTCTCTGGTAACGGGGCCCTTCCCCGGATTCCCCACGGATATGCAGCCCATCATGATGAGTCTATTGACATTGGCAAGGGGAACTTGTATGATTAGTGAAACAGTATTTGAGGCTCGTTTCCGCCATGGGGAGGAACTTTGTCGGATGGGTGCAAATATTGTAATTGAAGATAGAGTTGCCCAAATTAATGGCTGTAAGGGTCTTCATGGCGCAGAGGTTTTCGGTCGGGATCTGCGCGGAGGTGCGGCACTTCTGGTTGCGGCTTTGGCGGCAGAGGGAAAGAGTACCGTATACGGCTCTGAATATGTAGAGCGGGGGTACGAGAGAATTGAGGACGTCTTTTCTTTGCTGGGAGGCAAGATACGGCTGATGGAGTGAAAAAAATGGCATTGAAAAAAAAGAAATCCATGGTTGATGCAGACCTGTTAGAAGAGTTTGCCTATTATGAAAAAGCTCAAAAAAGACGGGGAATCAATCCAAAAATTATTATAGGAATGCTGTTGCTTATTATTATATTTGCCGGCATTTTGTTTTCCCCCCTGTTTGCGGTAAAGAATATTCGGGCAGAGGGTGCGGAGCATTTTACGGCAACGGAGTTGGCGGAGGCCATCTCCCTTTCCCATGGCGATAATTTGATTTTATTCGGCAAGGGAAAAGCGGAAAAAATATTGGAACAGGATCCCTATATTGCAGAAGCAACGTTAAAAGCTCAGCTGCCCAACACCATGGTGATACAGGTGAAGGAGCGCAAGGTGAGAGGTTATGTGCCTTACATGGGTGCATACCTTTACATAGATGAGGAAGGCCGTGTTTTGGAAACCCAAAATGCAATCACAGAGGCGGTACCCATTGTAACGGGGCTGAAATTTGACAGCTTTTTATTGGGCGAGGTATTACCGGCGGAAAATAAAGAGTCTTTGCAGATTGTTTTGCAAATGTCGCAGCTGATGAAAAAATATAACCTCTTAGATATTGTAGTTGAAATTGATGTAACAGACCCTGGTGATGTATACGCCGATGTAAATAAGGTGGAAATCCACTTGGGAGATATGGAGGATGCAGATCAAAAGGTAAGAATTATGGGCGAGATCATGAAAACCATTCCCAAGGAGGATCGGGGTACGCTGGATTTAAGGGATTTAAGCAAACCGATTATTTTTCAATACCTTACATAAGCCATCATAAAAAAGGGGACAAGTTATGAGAAAAAACCATTATATTTATGCCCTTACGCTGATTTGTATGTTTTTGGGAATGATTATTGGTGTACAATATAATACCGTGAAAAAGCAAAACAGCTTAACGGAAAATCAACGGTTGACAGAACTGACTGCAACCTTAAAGAAGGTGCAGGAGGAAAATGAAGCCTTACAGGCACATTTGAAGGAAAAAGAAGAGACCATAGAAAACTATGAAACAGGGCTGAATTACGGTGCAGCCATGGAAAGCTTGCAAAAAGAGATAGAGCAGCTGCGGATTTTTGCGGGCGTGACAGAGGTGCAGGGCGCCGGTATTTTGGTCACAATGAACGATAGCAGTACCAAAAACGGCGGGGACAGCAATGCCTACCTTGTGCATGCCGAGGATATTTTATCCGTCATTAATGAGCTGAACGTGGGCGGTGCCGAAGCAATTTCTATCAATGGCCAACGCATTGTGGGAGAAAGCAGTGTAAGCTGTGCGGGTTCTATCGTTATGGTAAACGGAGAGCGCATTGCAGCGCCTTTTGAATTTAAGGCCATCGGCGACGGCGATATTTTGCAGTCCGCATTAAAATTCCCGGGAGGTGTGGTGGATAACCTTGCCCCATGGGGCATTGAAATTATAATTCATAAGGAAGCAAATGTGGTGATTCCGCCATATACCCAAACGTCACTTTGGAAAACATCGGGTTTAGTGCAAGGGGGAGGAGAAAAATGATTGCGCCTGTGTTTGGTTTGATTTGCGGGGTTGTAATCGGTGTAGTAAGCGGTGTGGTAATCCCCTATGGGTATGCAGACTATGTGGCAATTGCAATTTTAGCCTGTCTGGATTCGGTTTTGGGGGGAATTTATGCCATTTCCCAAAAGCAGTTTGATTTAAAAATTTTTGCCACCGGATTTTTTTGCAACGGTATTCTTGCCGTAGGCCTGGTGTGGCTGGGAAACCAGCTGAATATCACCCTATCCATTGCGGCGGTGGTGGTGTATGGCTCAAGAATTTTTAATAATTTTAGTCAGATTCGCAGATTTTTATTGAATAAACCTAAAAAACAGATTATAGTAGTAACGGAAAAAGGGGAATAATGCAGTAAAAAACCCAAAATTTTTCTTAATTGTTTTCTTTTACTATGGAAAGTATGCTTTCTTTCGTGTATAATTATATATTATGTATGTCTTGATTATTAGGAGGGGATTTTTTTGCTCGAGTTTGATATCCCATTGAGCAGTATGGCACAGATAAAAGTAATCGGCGTCGGTGGTGGCGGCAATAATGCTGTTGACAGAATGATTGATGACGGTTTAGACGGCGTTGATTTTATTTCAATAAATACAGACGGACAAGCCCTTGCAAAGGCAAGATCGTCAACAAAGATTCAGATTGGCGAAAAGCTGACAAAGGGTCTTGGTGCAGGGGGAAATCCGGAAATCGGTGAACAATCTGTGGATGAAACCCAGGACGATATTGCTCAGGCATTGCGTGGCTCCGATATGGTATTTATTACAGCAGGCATGGGCGGCGGCACCGGCACAGGTGCGGCACCACGGATCGCCGCAATTTCCAAGGAACTGGGCATCCTTACAGTAGGCGTTGTAACAAAGCCCTTTAATTTTGAGGGCAAAAAAAGAATGAGCAATGCAGAAAAAGGAATTATGGAGTTAAAGAAAAATGTAGACACTCTGGTGATTATTCCAAACCAAAGGCTATTAAGTATTATTGATAAAAAGACAACCCTTACGGAGGCTTTCAAAAAAGCCGATGAAATTTTACGGCAGGGTGTGCAAGGCATTGCTGATTTAATTTCTAAGCCTGGTGTGATCAATCTGGACTTTGCGGATGTTCGTACGGTTATGGCAAATAAGGGTGTTGCCCATATGGGTATCGGCCGTGCCAGCGGCGAAAACAAAGCTGAAATTGCGGCAAAAATGGCAATTCAGAGTCCGCTTTTGGAAACGACCATTGAAGGGGCTAAGAGCGTGCTGATTAATTTCAGCGGCGATATGAACCTTGGTTTGATGGAAACGGAGGAAGCAGCTGATTTAATTAGAGAGTCCATTGATCCTGATGCAGAAATCATCTTCGGTACAACCATTAATGATGATTTGGATAATGAAGTTGTTGTTACTGTCATTGCAACAGGGCTCGACGGAGATGTACCCGTTACCGCAGAAGTGAAAAAGACCGAGGTGGTTGCCGCGGAAGGCGCAGCCAAAGAGGAAAAAGCGGAAGAAGAAGTACGTCCCAGAAGATTTGCGGATATGGATGACTTTGAGTCGGAAATTAAAATTCCGGATTTCTTAACGAGAAAGAAATTTTGATACATACAATCTTGGGCAGGTGGCGTGGCCGCCTGCCTTTTTTGTATGCATTTTTTGCAGTTTCATCCTATGGGAATTCCGAAACTGCCTTGCGGGTAATTGGCTGGATGAAATAGTATAAAGGATAAGGGGAATACTGTTTCATGGGTACCAGCATTTCTATGAATGGATGCAAAGAAGGAGGATTTCTTTCCCGGACCAACGAATAACAAGGGGTGGCCCTTGGAGTGAGGGAGATTTTACATGGATTTAACATAGCGACGATTTTTCATTTAACATTGCCTATGTATACTTTGCTTGTATCTAATGATGAATACAAAAAGGAGAGGAATAAAAATGAAAAAGAAATTAGGCTTAGGCTTGGTTATGTTACTATTGACAGGTGCGTTGGCAGGTTGCGGCGGTACTACAGAACAGCCGACAGACGAAGGTGCAGACACAGGTGCAGACACAAGCGCAAACACAGCGGCAATTACCGTCGTTTCCAGAGAAGATGGTTCCGGTACAAGAGGCGCTTTCATTGAATTGTTTGGCATTGAAGAAAAAGATGCAGACGGCAACAAGGTAGACTATACTGTTGAAACAGCTGAAATTACAAACAGCACAGCAGTTATGATGCAGACAATCGCAGGCAATAAAGATGCCATTGGTTACATCTCCCTGGGTTCTTTGAACGATACGGTAAAGGCATTGGAAATTGATGGCGCAGTTGCAAACGTAGACAACATTAAGAGCGGTACATATAAAATTTCCAGACCATTTAACATCGCTACAAAGGAAGGAATTTCTCCCGCAGCACAGGATTTCATTGCTTTTATCATGAGTGATGAGGGTCAAGCTGTTGTTGAAGATAACGGATACATCAGCCAGGGCAGCACAGGTGCATATGCAGGCGCAGGTGCCGAAGGCAAAGTAACAGTTGCAGGTTCTTCTTCCGTAACCCCCGTAATGGAAAAATTGAAAGAAGCTTATGCAACAGCAAACCCCAATGTAACAATTGAAGTGCAGCAGAGTGATTCTACAACAGGTATGACTTCTGCCATCGAAGGTATCTGCGATATCGGTATGGCATCCAGAGAATTAAAGGATAGTGAATTGGAAGCAGGCCTTACCCCCGCAGTCATCGCAATGGATGGTATTGCAGTTATCGTAAATAACGAAAACACAGTAAATGGCTTGACAGCGGCACAGGTAAAGGAAATCTTTACAGGTACAGCAACTGACTGGAGCATTGCACAGTAAGCCAAAAGGTTTTTGGAACATCTAAACTAAAACATAGTGACATTACAAAATCTAAAAGCTTTTGGAGAACGGAAGCGGACGGAAATACAAAATATCCCTTACTCTTTTTCCCTTTCGTAACACAGCAAAATAAAAATAGCCAGATACAAAAGACAATCGTTTTTCAAGATGCTCTGTATCTCACAAAGCTTTTAGATATTGTTCAACATACGACGGGCCTCTTAAAAGGAACCGTCATTTTGCTTAAATTAAGAAAAAATTATAGAATCGCTAACGACCTTTGTGTTCCACAGAGGTTTTCATCCAGGTTTATAAGAAGGTTCTATTCCTTTAAGGTCGAGGAGGACTTATATGAAAGAAAAGGCAATGCAATGGGTTTTCTTGGCTGCTGCCAGTATTTCCATCCTTGCGGTAGCGTTAATTTGTATCTTCCTGTTTGCAAATGGCATTCCTGCTATTCAAGAAATCGGTGTGGTTCAATTTCTTACAGGTATGAAGTGGAAGCCCACAAACAATATTTTCGGTATTTTACCAATGATTGTAGGTAGTATTTATGTTACCGCAGGTGCAATCATTATCGGTGTGCCCTTGGGTATTCTTTGCGCAGCGTTTTTGGCGCATTTTTGTCCAAAAGGGATTTATAAAATAATTAAACCGGCCATTGAGCTTTTAGCGGGGATTCCTTCCATCGTATATGGTTTTTTTGGCTTGGTCGTGATTGTGCCTATGATGCAGGAGATATTCGGCGGCGGAGGCAAAGGCGTTTTAACGGCTTCCATACTGCTGGGCATTATGATTTTGCCCACGGTAATCGGTGTTTCTGAGGCGGCAATCCGTGCCGTGCCCGAAACATACTATGAGGGTGCCCTTGCTCTTGGCATTACCCATGAAAGAAGCGTATTTTTTACTGTTTTGCCTGCGGCGAAGCAAGGTATTTTTGCCGGTGTGGTTCTTGGAATCGGACGTGCCATTGGAGAAACTATGGCCGTGATTATGGTTGCCGGGAATCAAGCTACTGTGCCGGAAGGATTATTCAGCGGCGTAAGAACATTGACGGCAAACATCGTTATGGAAATGGGCTATGCGGCTGACCTGCATAGAGAAGCACTGTTGGGAACGGCAGTCGTTCTGTTTGTATTTATCCTTCTCATTAATCTTAGCTTTTCTCTTCTGAAAAGGAGGGATTTCTAATGGATGCAATCAATAATCTTACTTGGAAAGAAAAATTGAAGGGGTATCAAAAAGACCCTTTTTCCGCTTTGCTTTTATGCCTGGTTATTTTGGCGGCAATTATTACGGTAGGCGTTCTAATTTCTTTGGTGATATATATTATTTTCAAAGGCGTGCCAAATATAAAGCCTGAACTGTTTGCCTGGAAGTATTCTACAGAGAATGTTTCTATGATGCCTGCAATTGTCAATACAATTACCATTACACTGCTTTCTCTTATTTTTGCAGTGCCCATTGGCATTTTTTCTGCTATTTATTTGGCGGAGTATGCAAAAAGAGGCAACCGCTTCATCTCTATAGTAAGGCTGACGACAGAGACCTTAGCAGGGATCCCCTCTATTGTGTTTGGTTTGTTTGGCTACCTGTTGTTTAATATTTATTTTGAGTGGGGATATAGCCTTTTTGGTGGTGCATTGACCCTATCCATCATGATTTTGCCCTTGATTATGCGTACGACGGAGGAAGCGCTGCTTTCTGTTTCCGATGCGTATCGGGAAGGAAGCTTTGGCCTTGGAGCAGGGAAACTGCGTACCGTTTTCCGCATTGTTTTGCCCTCTGCGGTTCCCGGCATTTTGTCCGGTGTCATTTTGGCAATTGGGCGTATTGTGGGAGAGACGGCGGCATTATTGTATCCGGCAGGAACGGCTCCTGTAGTACCCGGCAGTGTTATGGAATCGGGTCGAACGCTGGCGGTACATATGTATGCCTTGTTGAATGAGGGCCTTTATATGGAGCAGGCTTACGCAACGGCGGTGGTTTTATTGGTTTTGGTGATTGGGATTAATGCCCTTTCCGCATTTATTGCAAAGAGAGTAGGAGTGAAGGAATGAGTAAAATATCCATTTCCGATTTGGAATTATATTACGGTACTTTTAAAGCGCTGAGAGATATCAATCTGGAGGTACCCGAAAATGAAATCACAGCTTTTATCGGGCCCTCCGGCTGTGGAAAATCCACCTTATTAAAATCCTTGAATCGCATGAATGATTTGATTGAAGGATGTAAGATTACCGGAAAGGTTTTGCTGGATGGTGAAGACATTTATAAGGGTATGGATATTAATCTTTTGCGCAAACGGGTAGGTATGGTGTTTCAAAAACCAAATCCCTTTCCCATGACGATATATGATAATGTTGCTTTCGGCCCTCGTACCCATGGTGTTCGCTCGAAAATAAAATTGGACGAAATTGTGGAAAAAGCCTTGCGTGATGCGGCAATTTGGGAGGAAGTAAAGGATAGATTGAAAAAAAACGCATTGGGTATCAGCGGCGGTCAGCAGCAAAGACTTTGCATTGCCCGTGCTTTGGCAGTACAGCCGGAGGTTCTGCTCATGGATGAGCCTACCAGCGCCCTGGATCCCATCTCTACATCCCGCATTGAAGACCTTGCCTTGGAGCTGAAAAAGGAGTACACTATTGTAATGGTGACCCACAATATGCAACAGGCGGCACGAATTTCTGATAATACCGCATTTTTTCTTCTGGGGGATATCGTGGAGTTTGGCAAGACGGAGGAGTTGTTTTCCATGCCAAGGGATAAACGTACGGAAGATTATATCACAGGGAGGTTTGGCTGATTATGGTTAGAAATCGTTTTGATTTACAGTTAGAACAGCTGGATGTAGAAATGATAAAAATGGGCGCTTTATGCGAAGAGGCAATCAGCGCAGCGATAAAAGCCTTTTTGCAAAGTGATGAAACAGCGGTAGCAGTGGCGACGGAGAAGGAAAGCGATATTGACCGCAAGGAAAGGGATATTGAAGCTCTTTGTATGCGTCTTTTGCTTCAGCAGCAGCCGGTAGCCAAAGATTTACGTTTGATCTCCTCTGCATTGAAGATGATTTCCGATATGGAAAGAATCGGCGATCAAGCGGCGGATATAGCTGAGATTACCCAGTTTCTAAAAGATAATGATACAAAAAGCAAGGTACACATTCGGGATATGGCCGCAGCGGCGATCAAGATGGTTACGGAAAGCGTCGATTCCTTTGTGAATAAGGATTTGAGATTGGCAAAAAGTGTTATGGAATATGATGACGTTTTAGACAATTTGTTTATTGAGGTAAAACAGGAAATAACTGATTTGATCAGTAGAGATAAAGCCAACGGAGAATTTTGCATCGACTTGATTATGATTGCAAAATATTTGGAACGTATTGGCGATCATGCAACAAATATTGCTGAATGGGTAGAATATTCCATAACCGGGATTCATGTGAAAATGGAGATGGAAGAAGGGAATTAATGATATCATACGAAGAAATTAGAAAGAATGAAGGAATTCGCACATATATTAAAAAGGCGGATGAGTCTTTGGCTGCATTGGGTTATACGGAGCACTCCTTTGCCCATGTAACAAAGGTAGCGGATTCGGTAAAATATATTTTGGAAACCTTGGGCTTTACGCCCCATGAGGTAGAGCTTGGACAAATTGCCGGATATTTGCATGACATCGGGAATTTAGTCAATAGGGTGGATCATTCTCAAAGCGGAGCGGTGATGGCTTTTCGTATCCTGGATAATCTGGATATGGCGCCTGAGGATATTGCAACGGTGGTAACTGCCATTGGCAATCATGACGAAGGCACAGGCATTCCTGTGAACGCCATCGCGGCGGCACTCATTTTGGCGGATAAATCCGATGTACGCAGAAGCCGTGTCAGAAATCAGGATAAAACTACATTTGATATTCATGACAGGGTAAATTATTCTGTAAAAAAAGCAATTTTAAAAATTAATGAGGAGCACTCGCTGATTAAATTAAAGCTGACCGTTGACACCCATTATGGCTCTGTTATGGATTATTTTGAAATTTTTTTGGTACGCATGATTTTATGCCGTAAGGCGGCGGAAAAGCTAGGATTAAACTTTAAGCTGATGATTAATGAGCAGTCTTTGGTGTGAGAGGATGGTGTCCTTTTGATATATTTGGTTGAGGACGATAATAGTATACGAGAGCTTGTTGCCTATACATTGCATAGCGCAGGTTTTTCGGCGGAAGGATTTGAAAAACCCTCCGCTTTTTGGGTTGCAATGGAAAAAGAAATGCCGTCTTTAATCCTTCTGGATGTTATGTTGCCGGAGGAGGATGGAATCAGTATTTTGAAAAAACTAAGGGCTTCCTCGAAAACGAAAAAAACGCCGGTTATTTTGCTGACGGCAAAGGGAAGCGAATTTGATAAGGTGATTGGCTTAGACAGTGGTGCCGATGATTACGTTGCCAAGCCCTTCGGTATGATGGAGCTACTTGCCCGAGTGAAAGCCCTTTTACGTCGCGCGGAGGGGAATGAGGATGTTGATGACTATACCCTTGGGGGCTTATCTGTCAGCCAGATCCGCCACGAGGTAACGGTAGATGGAAAAGAAGTGGTTTTAACATTAAAAGAGTTTGAGCTTTTGAATTTGCTTTTGGAAAACAAAGGCAAGGTTTTGACAAGAGATCAATTGCTCAATAGCATTTGGGGCTATGGGTTTGATGGAGAAAATCGTACCATTGACGTGCATATTCGTACACTTCGCCAGAAGTTAGGTTCTTGCGGGCAATACATTGAAACGGTGCGGGGGGTTGGCTATAAGATAGGAGGGAATCTGTGACAAAACGCATTTTTCGAGCCATTTTTGTTGTGGCTGTGGTCATGATGCTATCTGTTGTAGGCCTGGTTTTGGGAATGATGTACTCGTATTATTCTCTGCAGCAGCATGAAAACCTGCGGAATCAAGCAACTTATATCGGTGCAGGCATTCAGGCTGAGGGTTTGAAATATTTGTCTGGAATGAAAAATCCTGCGGATCGAATCACTTGGATAGATCAAAACGGGGTTATTTTATTTGATTCTAAAGCAGATCCAGATAAAATGGAAAATCATAAGCAGCGCAAGGAGATTACAGATGCTTTTGAAACCGGGGAAGGCTTCACACAGCGCTACTCAACTACGCTCTCGGAAAAGACCGTTTATTTTGCCTTGCGGTTGAATGACGGTACTGTGGTCCGAATTTCAACCTTGACAATTACGCCCGTTACGCTGTTTTTTACCATGACCCAACCTTTGCTCTTCATTTTGGCTGCCGCTATTTTGCTTTCTGTTTTCTTGGCCTTTAGAACTGCAAAGAAAATTACAAAGCCTATTAACGACATTGATTTGGAGCAGCCGGAGCTGGCTGTTGTATATGATGAATTGACGCCCTTGCTTCGACGGATTGCAGTGCAAAATAAGCAAATCCACCGGCAAATGCGGGAGTTAAAATGTCAAAAGCAAGAGTTTGATATGATTACCTCCAATATGCAAGAAGGGCTTTTGGTTTTGGATACCCATGGGGAGTTGCTTTCCTATAATGCAGGGGTGTTGCAAATTATGGGCATACAGCCCCCGAAGGAGAAGGCCAGTGTGTTTCAATTAAACCGCAGTGAAGGCTTTCGCCGTGGGGTAGAGTCTGCATTGTCCGGCACGCACTGTGAGGAAAGAATTCAAATCGGCGGCAAGTTTTATCAGCTTTTTGCAAACCCTGTGCTGCAGGAGGATAGCTTGGCCGGTGCCATTTTGCTTTTGTTTGATGTGACGGAGCGGGAAGAAAATGAGAAGGTTCGCAGAGAATTTACCGCAAATGTTTCTCATGAATTGAAAACACCCTTAACCTCCATTTCAGGCTTTGCCGAAATTATGAAAAATGGCATGGTGCAAGGGGAGGATGTTCCCAGATTTTCAGGCAAGATTTATGATGAGGCACAAAGGCTGATTCAATTGGTGCAGGACATCATTAATCTTTCCAAGCTGGATGAGAAGCAAATCAGCATGGAGAAGGAGCCTGTGGACTTGGCCGCGATGGTGCATCAGGTTGTAAAGCGTTTGGAGCCCGTTGCTGAAAAAAAAAGCGTTACCATTTCTGTAGAGGCTGAGCCCGTACTTTTTCAAGGGGTGAGCCATGTATTGGAGGAAATGATTTATAATCTTTGTGACAATGCCATTCGATATAACTATGAAAATGGAACGGTTCAAGTGTCCTTGCGGGAAAAACCAAATGAAATTGCCATTACTGTTTCAGATACGGGTATGGGAATTGCACCTGCAAATCAATCCCGTGTTTTTGAGCGGTTTTATCGAGTGAATGAAAGCCGTTCCAAGGAAACGGAAGGCACGGGGTTAGGTCTGTCTATTGTAAAACATGGAACACTTTTGCATAAAGGCAGAATTCATTTGAAAAGCGAATTAGGGAAGGGCACGGAGATTACCCTTGTTTTGCCAAACTAAATGGGACTAGGTGGAAGAGAGAGACCTGCGGCGTAACGGCGCTGTTTGCTTCTCTCTTTTTACTTTTGTCTCCTAAAAAAGACATGAAAACTTTGTCGAAAAAAACAAGATAGAAAACACAACTCTTTTTGTTTAAAATTATTTTTTTTCATTAGAATTTCCCAATGCATTGGCATATAGCAATAAAAAAAGACTAAAAATTTGTTCATTATTATAATGGTGAAAAAGGATAATTATCTTGCATGCGAAATAAAAACGTGTTAGAATAAGCCCATAAGTTCGGGATTATTCAAAAACAAAATAAAAAACAGAAATTTATTTTTTAAAAAAAAGTAACGTCGTATACTGTATTCAAAATACTGCGTTGCTTTTTTATCGCCATGAAAAAGAGGTGAATGAATAGGGCGGCTTTGTTGCAAAATGAGGCATTCTCTATTGGAAATGATCTTTATAACGATGGAAGGCACTTTTGGATCAAAAGAGGCGCGATGGATATGTATTAAAAAGGGGGATAGAAATGAAGGGTTTTGAAAGCAATGTTCAATATATAAAATATTTAGTGAATAAAGAAGTTGCTCAACGCTTTTTTGAAGGCACGCTGGATAAATCAATTAATTCATATAGAGAGATTGCCGAGGCAATTATTCCAGGGCCAAAAGCCGTGTTTCGTTGCTGTATCTATAAGGAGAGACATATCATTGAGGAACGGGTGAGGTTGGTTTTAGAGCCTTCCAAGGATGACCGCGTGATTAATGTGCTTTCTTCGGCCTGCGATGAGTGCCCCATTGACCGTTTTGTTGTGACAGAGGCCTGCCGAGGCTGCCTTGGGCATAAATGTCAGGAGGTTTGTCCAAGAAATGCAATCACCATTGTGAACCATAGGTCTTATATTGATCAAGCATTGTGTATAGAATGTGGACGGTGCAAGCAGGCTTGTCCGTTTAATGCCATAAGTGAAGTAAAAAGGCCGTGCATTCGCTCTTGCGCGGTGGGTGCCGTTCAGATTAATGAGGAGAAAAAAGCCTTTATTGATCATGAAAAGTGTATTTCCTGCGGTGCCTGTGTTTACCAGTGTCCCTTTGGTGCCATTGTGGATAAGCCCTTTGTATTGAATGTTTTGGATTTGATTCAGCATTCTTGGAATAATACAAATTATCATGTTTATGCCATTGTTGCTCCGGCAATTGCCAGCCAATTCCCAGAGGTGAAAACGGGCCAGGTGTTTGCCGCAATTAAAGAATTGGGCTTTTACGATGTGATTGAGGCGGCCATCGGCGGCGATATGGTTGCTATTGCGGAAGCAAAGGAATTTGCGGAAACCATTGATGAAAAGGGTTGGAAAACAACTTCTTGCTGTCCCGCTTTTGTGGATTATGTGCGCAGAAACCATCCGCAATTTATGGACCATGTTTCAACCACCGTGTCCCCTATGATTGCACTGGCCAGATCCATTCATGATAAGGATAAGAAAGCCAGAGTTATTTTCATTGGGCCTTGTACTGCCAAGAAGGTTGAAATAAAGCAGAAGGATTTGGCTGGTGCCGTTGACTATGTCATTACCTTTGAGGAATTGATGGCAACCTTTGATGCAAAGGGGTTTGATTTAAAAGCTTTTGAAGAAAGAGACGCCGGTGCACCTTCCTACTTTGGGCGCATCTTCGGCAGAACCGGGGGGGTTTCAGAAAGCGTTTTAAAGGTTGCTGATTTGGAAGGAATAGAAAAAGAAATTAAACCCATCCATTGCAACGGCCTGGATGAATGCATTAAAAATATGAAACTGGCATCCTTTGGCAGGCTGAATGCCAATTTGCTTGAAGGAATGGCTTGTAAAAATGGCTGTACCGGCGGTTCTGCATCTTTAACCCACGACCAAAAGGGAATTGAGTTTTTAAATCGTTACGGAAAAACTGCGGCAACGCAAAATCCTTATGAAGGGATGACCGGTTACGATTATACTACAGTCAATATGGAAAGAGAGTTTCACATGGAAGGAAAATAAGAGGAGTATCCTTGAGGAGGGAAAATGAAGACAAAACAATTGGTATTCACTGCACTATTATTGGCAATTTGCATTGTTTTTCAGAGTTTAAAGGGCGTTTCCGTTTATCTCACAGGTTCTGCGGTCAATACGGTGTTGGTTATGGCAACGCTGTCGGTTGGCGCCTCCGGAGGGATTTTCATCGCAATTGCCACACCAATTATTGCTTACTTTATGGGGCTGACGCCGATTATGCAGACCATTCCCCTTATGATTGTTGTGGTAATGCTTGGAAATTTGACCTTGGTCATACTGGCGAACAGAGGGAGAAAAGAAAAGCTTCTGGCTTGGCTTGCCCTTGGGTCTATTTTGAAGGCAGTGGTGCTGTGGCTTTTGGTTTGGTACGCAGTGCTTCCGCTTTTTGGAACGGCGCTTCCTGAAAAAATGATTGGCGTTGTAAAAACGACTTTCTCCATTACCCAGTTTATCACTGCGGTCATTGGATGCAGTATTGCTTATGTCATTCATATACGGGTAAAACACTTGTATTTGATTGAGCCGAAAAATTAAGAAAAAGAGAGTATTCTTCCGTCTTTTCATGACATTTGGAATACTCTTTTTTGTTTTCACAGATCACCATAGGAAGGCACTTTGGTTTCATTGTCATAAAATGCATTAACAATTTTTTAAACGAATAGATATAAAAGGATTTTGGTGTTGTGTTAAAAAAATTTGCTATAATTTAGAAAGTAGCGGGAAAGACAGGCAGATGGAGGGCTCAAAAAGAATGATGTATGAGGATGGGGCGAGATATTTTTAACATTAAGATAATACGAAAAATAATCATATTTAACAAATTTCAGCAGATAAAAATAGACAAATTGCCTTTCTATTTGGTAAAATTATGTTACTATTAAACATAGAAAATTCTTGCAATAGGGAAGGTTTGCCGATTTTTTCGTTCTATGTAAAGCCATTGGCGGCATCATACGTTCCCGTTAGGCAGCATTCTATGAGAAAAAGGCCTTGCAGTCGTAGGGGAAGGTTTTGTAGCTAGTTTTATATGACAGAAGGGAGTAGAATATGACCAAGGAGGAAGAAGGCACCATGCAAACCAAGGGGGGAATACTATTTTTATTTGTTTATTTCCTTTCTTTTTTTATGATGGCGTATTCGTTATATGGGGTGTTTCAGGGCATATCCTTTTGGGGGATCTATGCTGCGGGAATGATGGGGATTTTCGCAAGCGTTCAGTTTGCCGCAATCATTGGCTTTATAACAAGGGCAGCTACGAAAAAGCGGTTTCTTATTTCGTATGCTTGTAATACCTCTATGCTTCTTATTCTTGCCGGTGCAGCAAGCGTTGCGTTCTGGGCAGGTGTAATAGAGCTGCTTGCAAGTATAGCGGTGACGTATTTTATTATTTTTCATATAAAGCACTACACAAATAAAATAAAGCAGGAGGCAGTCTCAAAATACACACTGAAAAATGAAGAAAAGGAGCAGCTGCGCCTTTACTCCAGCGTGATCGAGCAGTCGCCCCTCTCCGTTGTCATCACCGATGCAGGCGGCTTTATACAATATGTAAATCCATACTTTACCCAAGTGACGGGATATTCCTTTGCGGAGGCCTTGGGAAAGCATACAAGAATTTTGAAATCTCCGAGGAATGCCCCGGAAATTTACAAAACCTTATGGCAGAGCATTACCCAAGGAGAAAACTGGGTTGGTGAATTCACGAATATTGATAAAAACGGGGAGGAGTTTTACGAGCGGGCATTTATTTCTCCCATTGTGGGGGAAAACGGAGAAATTACACATTTTGTGAGTATTAAGGAGGACATTACCGAGGCTCGCCGTTTGAAAAATACCTTGGAAGACCAAAGCAGCTTTATTGCCCAGTTAATAGACGTTATCCCCAATTCGATTTTTTATGTTGACAAAAATGGGATCTTTTTGGGCGCGAATGCAGAATTTAAAAGGGTTTATCAGATAGATACCAACTTGCATAAAGGTAAGAATTTAAAGGATTTGCCGTGGCTGCAAGCCTATCAATATAATCGGTTTATTGAAATGCGGGAGGAATCTTTGAAGACGGGGAAGCCTGTGCTTCGCCAGATTACATCTCGCTTGGCAGGAAAAGAAACCCCTCTTTTATATTGTGTTAATGCATACTATGCTTCCAAAGGCAGCGTTGACGGTTATATTGGTATGATGACGGATATTTCGGAATTGAAGGAAAATGAGAAAAAATTGCATGATGCGTTGGTTCAGGCCAATGCCGCAACAGAAGCAAAATCTATGTTCCTTGCAAATATGAGCCACGAAATCAGAACACCCATGAATGCGGTCATTGGGATGTCTTATTTGGCCATGCAAACACAGCTGACAGAAAAACAAAGGGATTATATTGTTAAAATCAACAATGCGGCTACCTCCCTGCTTGGCATTGTCAATGATATATTGGATTTTTCAAAAATTGAGGCAGGCAGAGTAAGTATGGAAGAGGTTGCCTTCCATCTGGATCAGGTGATATTAAAATCCATAGATTTGATGCTGCCCAAGGCCAGGGAAAAGAATGTTGAAATTGTGTATCATCTTTCCTATGACATTCCCCAGGTGTTAATTGGTGACCCTTTAAGATTGGGTCAGGTTATTACAAACCTGTTGAGCAATGCGGTGAAGTTCACCCATCATGGCGAAATTCGCATTGCTGTTAGCAAGGAGGAGGGAAAGAAAGAAGGGATGTGCTTGAAATTTGCCATAGCCGATACGGGCATTGGCATATCCAAGGCGAATCAAAGTAAGCTGTTCGAGGCCTTTACCCAATCGGATAGCTCTATCACAAGGCAATACGGAGGCACCGGGTTGGGGCTTACGATCTGCAAAAGCTTGATAGAGCTGATGGAGGGGGATTTATGGCTGAAAAGTGAAGAAAATGTGGGGAGTACATTTTACTTTACTGCGTATTTTGGCATAGGAGAAGGGGAAAAAGCAAAGAAAAGTGTGACATTGCTGGACATCAAAGGAATGAAAACCCTTGTCGTGGATGATAATGCGGCGGCGGGCGAAATTTTGAAGGAATATATGGAGCATATGGGAGCACAGGTTGTTTTGGCCGGTTCCGGAAGCGAGGCCTTGGCGCTTTTGCAAAGGAAGGGGGCGGAGCCGTATCAACTGCTTTTGATTGATTGGAAAATGCCGGATTTGGACGGCATTGAGACGGTGAAAAAAATAAATTCCATGGAGGAAATTACACCAAAGCCCGTGGCAGTGTTTGTGACTGCCTATGATATGGAGGAGCTGAAAAAAGCCGCCCGGGACTTGCAGATTTCTGCATATTTGATGAAGCCTGTGACCCATTCCAGCTTGTATGATACCATTGTGAGTATTTTTGCCGATACACTTCCCCTATCTGCAAAGGAAGCATCAAAAACCACGAGAGACCACGGCATAGAAGGAATTCGTATTTTGCTGGCGGAGGATCATGAGGTGAATCAGCAAATTGCCAGAGAGCTTTTAGAGCTGCAGGGCTGCCATGTTGATATTGCCGAGAACGGACGCAAGGCGGTGGCGCTTTTCCTTGGCAAAAAACAAACGTATGATATGATTTTTATGGATATTCAAATGCCCGAAATGGATGGATTTGAAGCTGCAAAATGTATTCGTGAGGCGGATCAAAGGATTCCGATTATTGCAATGACCGCAAGAAACCTCCAAGGCGAGGAGGATAAGTGTGCCCATAGTGGTATGAATGATTCCATAGGGAAACCCATTGATCCTCACGTCCTTGCCCAAATGGTTGCAAAATGGAGCAAAGGGGAAGCTTTGGAGCTGAATAGAGGGCAGGAAGAACTGCTTGGGGCGGAAGCGCTCCACCAGAACAAGGAAGCCCTTCCCCCTATTGATGGGGTGAATTTGGATGAAGGTCTTTTGCGTTCCGCCGGAAACATTGCCTTATATCAAGAATTGCTTTATAAATTTGCGATAGAGCAGGAAGCTGCGATGGCAAGAATCAAAAACAGTGTGGGCGAGCATCTTGCGAGGGAAGGGCATTTGCTCAAGGGGGTTGCCGGGAATATCGGTGCAACGGAGGTATATCGTCTTTCCCGTAGGTTAGAAAATGCGGCGGAGACAGGAGTCGATGAGTTGGAGCTCCAAAATGCAGTGGATATGCTGCAAAAAGAGTATTCCCGGGTCGCCTCGGCAATCCTTGGGGTTATTGAAAGGAATCAAGATAGCCAAAGGGAGCCCGATGATACAGAAGTAGGTGAAGTTGTAGAGGCATTAATGTCTATGTTGAAAATGGGAAACCCTGAAGCGCTAGACTATTTTAATGAAATGCGTGCCGTTATCAAGAGAGCAGCCGGAGAGGCGCTATATCAAAAAATGGCACACTATATAGAACGATATGAGTTTGATGAAGCGGCTGCTATTGTACAGGGATGGAGGAAAACAAATGAAAAATGAGGATAAAACTACAAAGTTTACTGTTATGGTCGTGGATGATGTACCGGATAACATTACCTTGTTTTCCGAGTTGCTCAAAGAGGAGTATAACGTCAGAATTGCATTAAACGGTCAGCGGGCCTTGCGGCTAATCCAGGAGGAGCAGCCGGATATTATTTTGCTGGATGTGATGATGCCGGTGATGGATGGGTACGAAACCTGCCGCAGATTAAAAGCGGATGAGAGCCTGCGGGATATTCCGGTCATCTTTCTTACCGCTAAAAATGAGCCTCGGGATGAAAATATGGGCCTCAATTTGGGGGCGGTGGATTACATAACAAAGCCTGTGAATCCGCAAATATTCCTCTCGCGCATCAAGGCGCATTTGTCCACAAAGCTGGCAAGCGATATTTTGAAAGATAGGAATCAATATCTGGAGGATGAAGTTGCGAAAAGAACCAAAGATATATCTGCACTACAGGAAATTACCATTATGGCCATGTCAAGCCTTGCGGAAATCAGAGATAATGAAACGGGGAACCATCTGCAAAGAACAAAGCTGTTTGCCAGAGAGCTGTGCCATTGCTTGGCAAGAGACTCTAAATATGCAGACCAATTAGACGAAAAAACCATGCAAAACCTTGTCAATGCTGTGCCGTTGCATGATATTGGAAAGGTAGGTATTCCCGATGCTATTTTATTAAAACCGGGCAAGCTGACCTTTGAAGAGTTTGAAATCATGAAGACCCATACAACACTGGGGAAGGAAGCCATTGAGAAGGCAGAAAGAATGGTGAATTGCCCCGATGATTTTCTGCGTATCCCCAAAGAAATCACCTATAGCCATCATGAAAAATGGAATGGCTCCGGCTATCCCAACGGATTATCCGGTGAGGAAATTCCTCTGTCTGCAAGAATTGTTGCTCTGGTTGATGTATATGACGCTTTAACCAGCAAACGGGTCTATAAACCTGCCTTTCCCCATGAACAAGCCATAGAGATGATTGTGGGTGATGCCGGCAAGCATTTTGACGAAGAGCTGGTGAAGGCCTTCTTAAAATTAACGGAAGTATTTCGAGGGATTAGTGAACAATATAGAGATTTTTAAAAACGAGAGCGTTCCCCTAAGCGGGGATTTACAATGGTGTATGGAAAAGGCATGAAAGCTTTTGCAAAGTATTGCGCAATAAAGCAGTGAAAGCCATCCTATTTTGCACAAGCAGAGTTCTACAGTAGGCTTTGCTTGTGTTTTTTAGGAATAATTTGACTGCTTGGCCTATGAAGCTTTTACGCAAAAGTTTTGCGTGCATTTGGGGAAGTATGAGGAATCCGGATCATCGTAATCCCATTTTCTTCGTTTTGTCAGTAAAAATGTAAGGAAAAGGAGAAGAAGGCAGAAGGATGCAGGTTCATGGATTATTTTTGTTTACCTTCTTTGAAAAGTATTATATAATATTATGATAGAATTTCTTTGATAACGTTGACAAGGAGGATTTCAATGCAGAAAGATTCCTCAAAAAATAGAAGGAAAAGACCTCCCCAAGGGGGGGCTTCCAGAGTGCAAAAGCACCCCCAAGGCGCATACCCCCAAAGGGAGAAGATTTATTCCTTGGATACTTCCCAGAGACAAGCCGGCCCGGGCGGGGCAAGGCGAGACACCTCGTCCCAAAGAGAGGCACAAAGAATAGGAAGGAAAAGACGGCATATTCGGGTAAACCGGGTACTGCCTATGTTTGTTTTTGCAGCCATTGCAATTTATCTTTTTGGTCAGATGCTTACCATGACCGCCAAAACCACAGAGATTAACGTGGAAACCGTAGGCTATGGCGGGCTGGATACCCCCATGCGGTATGCGGGGCTTATTGTGCGGGATGAGTATGTGGTGGAAAGTAACCGTGCCGGACAACCCTTTTATCAGTTTTCCGAAGGGGAGTATCTCTCCAAGAATACGGCGGTTTGCACAGTCAAGGATACCGGCTCTACGGATGTGCTGGAAAGCAAGCTGGATAAAGTGGATAAGGATATTTTAAAGAGTCAGAAAAACCGTTCTGATTTATCGGCTTTCTCCGAAGATATTACCAGAATTGAAGAAAATATTCAGCGGAGTGTGGATGCTTATGTGGAAAGCGCTATGAAAACCGATGCAAATGCCCTGTATGATATGAAAGACCAGGTGCAGTCCTTTATGACACAGAGAAATCAAATTTGGCTGTCCGAAAATGTGGAAAGCCTTTCTCAATTGACTCAGGAAAAAAATCAGTATGAGCAGGAGCTGGCGCAAAACATGAGTACCCTGCGGGCGGAAGAAAGCGGTATTTTGGCTTTTTCCTATGATGGATTAGAGGAAACCCTAACGCCGGAAACGGTGGGAGAGGTGAAAAAGGCCCAGATCGGTGAGAGTAAAGTGAAGTATATTTCAAAGGCTCAGACTGTTTCCGAGGGAGATCCGTTGTTTAAAATCATAACCAGCAATCAGTGGCATATTGTGGCGTATCTGCCTAATTCGGAGGTTGTGAATTGGGCAAAGGGCGAAAAAAAGGCATTGAATTTGCTTCAGGATGACGATGTGATTTCCATAAACGGAAAAATAGAAGTCTTAGAGGCGGGAGAAAAAGAAACAAAGGTTGTTTTCTCCACCTATGAGCAGATGGAGCATTTTTTAAACAGCAGAGCCTTAGAATTTTATTTGGCAGGGGCAGTTCTGGAGGGGCTGAAGGTGCCTAATGACGCCATTGTGGAAAAATCCCTCATCACTGTGCCCAAGGACTGCATTCAGGAAAGCCTTGGAAAGGACGGTGTCCTTTTGGTAAATGGAGAGAATGCCAAGTTTTTGGCCGTTACCATTGCCTCCTATGATGCAGAAAACTGTTATATTGAGCAGACGGGAGAGCTGAATTTAGGCGATGTGATATTGCAGGGAACTGGGGAAAATGCCGCCAACTATACGGTTGCTTCCTTAACGCCCAGAACGGGGGTTTATGTTGCAAACAGCTCTATGGCAAAGTTTGTGACCATTGACATTTTGCAGCAAAATCAAGAATATGCTATCATTCGCTCCGGCACAACCTATGGCTTGCAGGTATACGATTTGGTTGTATCGGATGCAAAAAACATTAAAGAAGGGCAAAACCTTTATTAATTCATTCAGAAAGGAAAGACGAATATGGGTATCATAGAACAAAATATTCATACAGTAGAGGAAAAGGTTGCCGTCGCAGCCAAAAAATGCGGCAAAAAACGAGAAGATATTCTGCTTTTGGCAGTCAGCAAAACCCAAACGGTGGAAACCATACGCCAAGCGGTGGCCTGTGGGCTGAATTCCTTGGGTGAAAATAAGGTGCAGGAAATAATGGATAAGTATGAGCCTGTGGGGGAGGGTGTGCATTGGCATTTGATCGGCCACCTGCAGACAAACAAGGTGAAGTATATTATTGATAAGGTAGAAATGATCCACTCTGTGGAAAGCTTGAAGCTTGCCCATGAAATTGAAAAGAGAGCCGCGGCCAAGGGTCTTGTTATGGATGTTTTGGTGGAGGTGAATATAGGGGAGGAGAAAAGCAAATTTGGCATAGTACCCCAAAATACCGAGGCTTTTCTCAGAGAAATTGCAAAACTTCCCCATTTGTGTGTCAGAGGTCTGATGACAGTGGCACCTTTTGTTGAAAATGCGGAGGATAACAGGGAATATTTCCGGCAAATGAAGCAATTACAGGTTGACATCAATGAGAAAAAAATTGATAATATAAAAATGGACGTACTTTCCATGGGAATGACAGGAGATTATCAAGTTGCCATTGAGGAAGGGGCAACCATCGTTCGGGTCGGCACAGGAATTTTTGGTGAAAGAGACTACACAAAGTTAGCATAGTAAAAAATTGTAACGATTAGGAGGAAGCAGAAAAGTGGCTAGATTATTCGAGAAAATGAAGGATTTAATGTTTGGAGAATATGATGATGATGAATATTATGAGGATGAGGATTATGATGTTCCTGTGAGGGAAGCGGCCCCCGGAGGATATGGCTTACGTGAGGTTTCCAGAGAGACGGAGTATGCAGCACCTGCGCCTCGCAAATTTGCACCTAAGGTAGCCCCTCAGGTTTACAGTATTAATACAAACGTACAGATGCAGGTTGTCATTATTAAGCCTAGCTGTTATGAGGATGCACAGGAAATTTGTGATCAAATTAAAACAAAACGTCCTGTTGTGGTGAATCTTGAGAAGGTTGAATATCCTATTGCACAGCGCATTATGGATTTTTTAAGCGGTACTTGTTATTCCTTGGAAGGTTCTATACAGCGGGTTGCAAATAATATTTTTATTATTGCACCGGAGAATGTTGATATTTCGGGAGATTTCAAGGAGGAACTGAAAACAAAGGGAGTTATTCTTCCATGGGTAAACAGCGGTAGATAAGGTGGGAATGGAATATTGGAAAACTTAAGTGTATTACTAATGAAGGCGGTTGACGTATTTTTCTATGTCATGGAGCTTTTGATTTTTGGGCGCATCATTCTTTCGTGGCTGCCTATGGGCTTTAATAACCCCATCGGCCAGTTTTTGTATAGTATGACGGAGCCGATACTGGGCCCTTGCCGCAGAATGTTGGAGAAATCCCCCCTTGGCGGAGGGATGATGCTGGATTTTTCTCCGGTCATTGCGCTGATTTTAATGATGTTGCTCAAGCAGTTGCTTCTTGGGCTGATTACAATGCTGTAAGAAGCGGGTGATACTTTGAATAAGCAGGAAATGTTAAAGAGCATCGGGGATCAGGAGGAAAGACTGCTTTTTGCCAATGCCTTGGATCAAGCAGCCTTTGCGTTGAGAAGGCACGAAGCACAATTTACGGATTTTATGGATGCTGGGAAATGCGAAAGGTTTTTGGAACGCATGAAAAGCCTTGGGGAATTAGACATACTTTCCTTTGGCGGAATAGAGGATGCAGAGCGGAGAAGGCTGGGGTTTTCTCCGAAGCAAAAGGGGCTTTCCCATGAGGCTTTCCCCATTGCAGCATTACAGATTATACCGAAAAATAAAAAGTTTGGACAGACGGATTTAAGCCATAGAGACTACCTTGGTTCCATCTTGGGCTTGGGGATTGAACGGGGGAAATTGGGCGATATTTTCGTTTCCGAGGAGGGGGCAGTATGCTTTGCCGAGGCGGAAATGGCGGAATATATTGCAGCCAATTTAGACAAGGTTTCCAAAACAGCGGTTCTGGTTACAAAGCTTGAGAAAGCACAGGCTGTGGTGCCCAAACGCACAGAAAGCCGCCGTGTAACCGTAGCGTCTATGCGCCTTGACGGAATTTTAGGGGAAGCTCTTCGGTTGTCCAGGGGAAAGGCGCAGATGCTGATTCGTGGTGAGAAGGTAAACGTAAACTGGGCCACCGTGACCAGTGCGTCATACATATTGAAAACAGGGGATATGGTTTCTGCCCGAGGGCTGGGTCGCTTCCGCGTGGGCGAGGTCGGCGGAAGAACGAAAAAAGACAGAATTGGGCTGGAACTGGAAATGTACATTTAGATTAGGAGGGTTTTTGCGTGATTACACCAAATGATATTGCC